>Ga0222715_10002775_pt1 | contig 15881 bp, 20 predicted proteins | sample C33_9DmetaG_FD_165056 | JGI IMG/M metagenome (GOLD analysis project Ga0222715, IMG submission 165056) | Estuarine water microbial communities from San Francisco Bay, California, United States - C33_9D | ecosystem: Environmental > Aquatic > Marine > Unclassified | place: USA: California... | reverse complement strand
GAATCAATTTCTACGGTGGTCTGTGCGGTCGAAGACAGTGTTCGCTTCGCGCGCTCACACGCAGTTCGAAGACGGCGAAGGGCTTTTGGGTTTCCACCGATATCCTTCTTGTGCTTACGCTTAAACTCCCCGATGAAGTGACGCACAAGTCGAGCGTCAAAGTCTTCACCACCGAGATGTGTGTCACCGGCTGTCGCCTTCACTTCGAATATACCACCCTCGATGTTAAGCAATGATACATCAAACGTACCTCCACCCAAATCAAAAATGAGAACGTTTGAATCTTCATCCTTGTTTTTATCGAGACCATACGCGATAGCCGCGGCGGTGGGTTCATTAATGATACGAAGACAATTCAACCCGGCAATCGTCGCCGCATCTTTGGTCGCTTGTCGTTGCGAATCATTGAAATAGGCGGGAACGGTGACGACTACATCGGTCACAGTCTTACCGAGATATGATTCGGCCGTCTCCTTCATTTTACCAAGAACCATCGATGAGACCTCTTCAGGTGCGAATTGTTTCATTTCACCACAAGATTCAACTTCAATGACCGGTTTATCCGCTTGTGCAGCGACAACCGTAAATGACCAATCCTTCATATCATTTTGAACTTGCGGATCGGAAAATTTACGCCCAATTAATCGTTTCGCATCAAAAATTGTATTTTTAGGATTCATGGCTGTTTGATTCTTTGCCGCGTCTCCAATCATTCGTTCAGTGTCAGTGAACGCCACATAGGATGGTGTCGTTCTGTTTCCTTGTTCGTTCGCGATGATTTCAACCCTGTCATTTTGCCACACTCCAACGCAGGAGTATGTCGTCCCCAAATCAATACCAATAGCTTGTGTCATTGTATACACTTGATACGTGACAAATCTTTAATTCACATACTTCACCATAGATGTGTACGACCTTGAGCACAAATTAAGATAACCATTACAAAACTATTCATTATTTGACTCGGGTTAACGAGTGTTCAAACCCGTACTTTCCAGGAAATTCTTCTTGTCTTCGTGACTGTCAAAGTAGACGCGATATCCTTTGCCATAATATGGCTTTGGATCATTTAGAATCTCAGAATCGGATTCTGGTTCGGTCTCAGATTCATAATCCGTTCCTTCTTCGGAATCGGAGATTTCTTCCTCTTCTTCAGATTCGGATTCGGATTCATCTTCGGATGTTAGTTCCTCGATCCACGATTCATCACCGTCTGGGAAAACAAAACGAGCAACGTGGCCATCGTCAGATTCTGAATCGGAACCATAATAGTACGTCTTCTCGACAACCTTACGCAGATGACTTCGAGCCATTTCTTCTATCTACCAAACGTATAATTTCCTTAAATGGATTAAACTTGAACACATCTTTAATCGCATTTCTAACGAAAGTTCCAAATCCATCTGTCACGATGGAAAATGTCATTTGATGACGCATTTGTATATAAAAATACCTAACGACTTTCCATTTCATCTTATTGTATGCAGTCAGAAAAATTCAAGTCTCGGTGCCAATGTAGGAAAAGTCGAATGCTTCCATTCATCTTCGACATGTTCAAACATTTGTGTGCGACATTGTGAGTATTCTAATCTTTGTCTCAATGGATAATGTTCACAATCCTGACGAATTGGCATTTGTTTCCAGTTTTCAAAATTAGACGCGTACCATGCTTCCTTATCCATATTATCAAGTTCTTTTTGTATTGATTTTACGAGACGCTCCGATGATACGATTTCAAGTTCTTCGTACAAACCATCGATGAGCTTTTCATCATTAACGTTATCGATCGCGTGTATTTCTTCATCTATGCGCGACGTCAGTGTCAATAATCGTCGAATCTGTTGATCATCACCAACGTGTATGAGCTTCTTTTTGAAATGTGATAATACTCTTGCACATTTCAAACGGAGTTTTTCTAATTCTTGACGTCTTAACATCTTTATTAAATTTATATCGTTATCTATAACTTAAGCTATAAATCTTTGGTACGTGAAGTATCACTATTTCATTTGCTTCATTTAAAGTTTCGACGACGTCATATTCTAAATAGTCGCGCTGTTTATTTCGAATAGGTTCCGGGGCAATGAGACTGAACAAGTTCTTGAATACACTGGAGACTTTTTCCATTTTTTAGGTGTAGCCGGTTGTGTAAACTCTATGTCTTCGTACAACAATTTTTTCCAGATGATTCTCTGTACGTCAGCACAGAGAGAGTCTGTCGCTTGGCAGAAGGCTATTCTGAAATCGTCGGTGACGAGTGGAATGTAATCACTCATTTGTTTTTTTGTCCGTGACTCGCCCACTTAGGAAATATTCTTCCCTTTCAATGGCCATCTGTTCGAGTTGTACATCTAACACAACTCTCCTCGGGGCATCCCACATGGCACTCTTAATCCACAATACGGTGTTCTCGACATAGAAGCTTCCCATCGTGAGAATCGTTCGATAAATTGCCTTGAAATACATACGTTGTAAATGTATCATTTTTTTATGTCTGTATAATTCAGAATGTCTCTCGACGATATACCGAAAAAGGTTCAGTACGTGATCGTGGACTCGAACTTTGTCGAAGGAACAAACAACACGTTTTCACTCGATCTTTCACTGAAATCAAACACACACGTCGACGATATGAGTCGCGTTCTCGGTATCAAGATGGTTGATTTTTATATCACACAAGTCGGTGAAAATAGTTCAAATCTCAACACGAATATCGCAAAATTCGTAGATATCGTCTGCCCGGAGATTCCAAAAGCGGCGCAAATTCTTGACGAACGTCACGGGCAAGTCTTCACGAGAGTTCCACTAGAGCGTCACTTCACTGGGAGTAGCGGTATTGTTTTGCGCGACAAACAGTGGAGAAGTTTCAATAGACATACAAACTACTTTAATCCAATTTCAATCAAAAAATTGAACTTCACAATTTACGAACAACAAGACGACAATGATTACGAGTTACTACAACCAGACGCGCGTTGGTATATGATTTTAGAGATCACAACGGTCGATGTAAAAGAAAAACCCAAAGACAGAGAGTTACAAATATTACAAGCGCTGGCTATGCTCACAGCAAAGATAGAGGAATTAAACACAAACGTAAAACGTCTCCCGGACGAGCCCATCGAACAACACGCGGCGAAAAAGAAAAAGTATCCGTTCAGTTATCTAGTGGGAATTTTAGCTTTGATTTTTGGTAGTTTCGTTTGGTGGGTGAATCGCTCTTCTGCGTAATCCATTTATTACTCTATATGATGTGCTTCATTTGTTAATTAAAAATTAAAGTCTTCAATTAACAAATGATCGACGAAATCGTTGAAAAGTTTAAGGACTGTGATCACTTCCCGAGTCGCGAAGAGATTGAATCTCAACTTCCGAATGAATATCGCAACGAAATGTACCTGACTGAGATTGAATTTAAGATTTTATCAAAAATGGACCCGACCAATCACCGTGGTTTTAGGGACAAGTTGAAGCGACGATGGAGAATGCAAGATTAGGCAGAAGCCTTCTTCGCGGCGGTCCTCTTCGTCGTGGTCTTCTTCTTGGGAGCTTCACTGACCACTTCCGGAGCCGGAGCCGGGGTTGGGGTGCGTTTGACGACTTCCGGAACCGGGGTCGGAACCGGGGTCGGAGCCGGAGCCGGTTCCGGGGCTGGGGCTGGAGTCGGAGCCGGGACTGGGGCCTGAGAGATTTCATCGACGATTCGTTCCAATAGGTTGTAGAGACGACCCTTATCGAGGCGAACGCGGGTGAGTTCATCGCGGATTTCTTGCTTGATGGCTTCCATTATTTATATACATAAAAGAAAGATTATCTTTATACCAAATGATATTCATTGGACCGACGTTACTCAGCGGCATAGGTCAACACGCAAATAAATATTGTGAGTTGTTTCCTGATGCGGAGTATTATGTATTCGGACAAGAACTTCCGATATGTGACCACGCGTTCGTGTTCGCAATTCCAACACCTGGAATTTTAGAACAAATCGAATACATAAAATCAAAAGCGCGTAAAGTATCATGCATGACCGTGTGTGAAACGGAGACCGTGCATGAAGATTACGGTTTAATATGTAAAGAATTTGATACGATTCTCGTACCAAGTATGTTTTGTCAACGAGTTCTTTCTCGACAATTTCCAAACACAACGTTTAAAGTGGTCCACGCACACATAACCGATGCGATTGAAAACCCATACACGTTTTATCACATAGGAAACGTCATGGACGATCGGAAACAGTTTGGCAAAATTTTAGAAGCCTTCGTGCGTCTGAATGATCCAAACACACGATTCATCGTGAAGGCTACGTGTAATCAACCGGTCGATATAAAACTTCCACGAGTGAAAGTCATAAACGGTCTCATTTCGGATGACGAGATGAATGACATTCATACAATTTCGGATTGTTACGTGAGTTTTAGCAAATCCGAAGGGGTGGGTATGGGCGCGGTCGAGGCGGCGATGCGAGACAAACCGGTGATCATCACGAATTACGGAGGCGCACCCGAATACGTAAAAACACCATACACGATCGACTGTGAACTTCAAGAGCTGGAGAGGGATGATTTCCTCTTCAAGAAGGGAATGGTTTGGGGTAAGCCAAACTTTGACCAACTCTTGGAATTCATGAGAGACGCGGCGTCGAAGAAGCTACGGTTTATGGATCACGAACATACTAAAATTTTAGTAGGTAAAGACGGCGTATTAAAAGAATTCTTGGTCAATGTAATTGGCACCGAGGGTGGCGAGACCAACTAGAATCGTACCAGAGGCGACGTTACCCTTTTGTGCGATGAGAAACGCGATGATGTCGTCGATGAACTTGATGTTCGTGGGTTTCTTAGCTAGATGTGGCACGATCACACTGAATGTGATGTAAATTGTCATCGCTATGATTACAGGTCTAAGTGTGTCTTGATCGAACATATATAGTACTAGTTTATTTTAATTTCTCCGAGTCTACTCATCATATCACTGATATCAGTCTTATGTCCGAGACCTTCTGTAGAAACCTTGTGCTTTCTACAGAAGTTCCCACACACCGCCCTGAAATTACAGCGCTTACCAGTCATCGTCGTGGCCATACACAACTTCACGTGTTCTCGTTGTTCATTAACCGTGTCGGGCGCCTTGTCGATCACAATGATCTTTCGCTTCGCCTTTTCATCTCTGAGTTGTTGATAACGCATCTTACATAACCATCTCGCGTTTGCGAGTTTCACACACTTTTCATTTGGCTCCACGACTTTATATTGCGAAGCCGCATCGCGGAGGTAAAGAGTCCACAAATTGTCGCGGATGACTTGCATTTTCAGAGTGAAAATGTACACTTCACGTATTGACTTAGGTTAAGATTCACCAGCTATGGTTGACAAATAGAGATCGACTTCACCTGCAAATTCCGGACATTTATCGACCGTCTTTTTTGTTACCATATCCTGAACATTTAATATATGTTCTCTAAACGTCGACACGTCGACACCCGTCATGTTATGTATTTCGTTATCAGGTGCAAGATCGAGCATGGCATACATGTACGCCGCGGCATAATTCGCGTGGAGAACTGCCATGAGCGGTGCGGCGTCTTGTTGTGCTGCGGTGGCGTATCTCGCTGACTGACGCATTAATTGCTTCACACCTTTCTTGAGTCCCCTGTATGTATTTTGTTTCATCATGAGAATAAACAAGATGATCACGATGCCTATGAAATACAGCATATACATGTAGACACTAAAAAATTTTGTGAAAAAATGGCTTAAGTGAATGCGTCGATATGTGTTTAAGCAACACAATGACAAAGGACGAGACTATACAGAAACTCACACACATAGAACACGTTCTTAAGAGGCCCGATTCGTATGTTGGCCCAGTTGATATCAGTTCAGAATCCTATTGGATTTATCACAAAAGTGATAACCAATTCAAAAAGAAAAATGTCAACTATTCGCCAGCTCTGCTCAAGATATTTGATGAAATACTGGTTAACGCAATCGACCGCAACTCACTCCATCCGAAGAGCTGTAATTCTATATCGGCGAGGATAGACAAGGAGATTGGTTCGGTCACCATAGAAAACAATGGTCCTCTCGGTGGTATCGCTGTCAAAATGCACGAAAAGGAAGGTGTATGGAATCCGGAACTCACATTTGGACATCTTCTCACGAGCACGAATTACGACGACACTAAAAAACGCATCGTCGGTGGTCGAAATGGGTACGGTGCAAAGCTCACGAATATTTATTCATCGGAATTTTCAATCGTCGTGAAGGATCATGAATCGAAACAAACGTACACTCAAAAATGGAACGATAACATGACCGTATGTCATCCACCAAAAATCACGAAGCATTCTGGTTCTACATCATCCGTTTCGATCACATTCATTCCCGATTGGAAACGGTTCGGAATGAAAAAGATGGACACGAACATTTACAAGATTTTCGAAAAGCGCGTGTGGGATGCAAACATCTGCACCGCATCGAATTGTAAAGTAAAGTTTCAAGATTATTTACTCCCCAAAACAAACTTTGAATCGTATGCAAAAATGCACGAAGGTGTCACTGATGTCTCTTCTGTCACGACGGATCGATGGTCGGTGTGTATCGGACCTTCCGAAAATGGTCTCGAGCAAGTATCATTCGTGAATGGTATTTCTACAAACAGGGGTGGCACACACGTCGATCACGTGATTTCGTACGTTGCATCGGGAATCATCGACGATTTGGCAAAGAAGATCAATCTGAAGCCACAACAGGTGAAAAATACCTTCAACGTGTTCGTCAAGGCGACACTCGAAAATCCAACGTTCTCGAGTCAGGTCAAATCTGAATGTACATCAAAGACACAAGACTTTGGAAGTAAATTTGAACCACCGAAAAACTTTATCAAAAATGTACTCAAGACTGGTATTCAAGAAGAACTCACCGCACTCTCGAAGTTCAAGGAGATGAAAGAACTCAAAAAGACAGACGGGGGTGCTCGCAAGTCGAAAATCACCGGTATTCCCAAATTGGACGACGCGAATAAGGCGGGAACCGCGCAATCCGGAAAATGTACACTCATCGTCACGGAGGGTGATTCGGCGAAAACCCTCGCCGTGGCGGGTCTCTCTGTGGTCGGTCGGGATCATTACGGTGTGTTTCCTCTTCGTGGGAAGTGCAAAAATGTCCGAGACGCGTCGGTGTCTCAACTCACATCAAATCAAGAGTTCAACGACCTGAAAAAGATCCTCGGATTGCAACAAGGCAAAGAATATACGGATGTTTCCGAGCTCCGATACGGGCGTCTGATGATCATGACCGATGCAGATAACGACGGTTCGCACATCAAGGGTCTCATTCTGAATATGATTCATTACTTCTGGCCGAGTCTTCTCAAGTTGGGTTTTGTTGTCTCCATGGTGACTCCAATCATCAAGGCGTCTAATGGTTCGGAGACAAAGTCGTTTTACACAGATTCGGCGTTTAGAACGTGGTACGGCGATGGAAAACCTGGTTGGAAAATTAAATACTACAAGGGTCTCGGTACCTCGACGTCGGCAGAAGCTCGTGAATACTTCAAGAAGATTCAAGATCTGACGGTGAAATTTGACGTAGACACGATGACTGACGCGTCGATCGTGCTCGCGTTCGACAAGACGAAAGCTGATGACCGTAAATCATGGTTGTTGGAGAGCACGGCTAAGAATGCAAACGAGCTCGAGGTCCCGTATGGACGCGTGAAACAGTTGGGTATTTCTGATTTCGTACACAAAGATCTCGTAAATTTCAGCCTCGCGGATCTCAAGCGTTCCATCGCACATGTGGCCGATGGTCTCAAACCCTCTCAACGCAAGGTGCTTTTCGCATGCTTTCATAAGAATCTCAAAGAAGAAATGAAGGTTGCACAACTCGCGGCGTACGTCGCCGACAAGAGTGCGTATCACCACGGCGAAGTATCTCTCGCGGATACGATCGTCAAGTTGGCGAATGATTACACGGGTTCAAATAACATCAATCTACTCGAACCTTGCGGACAATTCGGTACGAGACTGATGGGTGGCAAAGATGCATCTCAAACGAGATATATCTTTACGAAGCTGACAAAGAACACCCGAAAACTCTTCGATCCGAGAGATGATCCCATTCTTAATTATTTAGACGACGACGGTCGACGCATTGAACCAGACTTCTACATGCCAACACTTCCAATGGTGCTCGTGAATGGGACAGAGGGCATCGGAACTGGGTTCAGTTGTTATGTCCCACCGTTCAACCCAAAAGACATCAAGGAAAACATTGGGCGCATTCTGGATGGAAAAGAGCTCGTAAACATGTCTCCTTGGTTTAGGGGTTTTAAGGGAAAGGTTTTTCGAGATGATGGCGGATCATGGATCACGGAAGGTATTTGGAGAGATACGGGTTCGAGACTCAAAGTCACCGAACTTCCACCCGGGCGTTGGACGCAGGACTACAAGGAGTACCTCGATGCACTCGTTGAAAAGAAGATTATCACGAATTTTACAAACAACTCAACCACTGATGATGTTGATTTTGAAATTTTTGGGTATTCTGGCAAAGATATCGTCAAGGATCTCAAACTTCGAAAGACGTTTCACGTCACAAACATGCATCTTTTTCATCCGACGAGGGGCATTCATAAGTATTCGAGCCCCGAAGAAATTTTACGCGACTTTGTTGAATTACGAGTCGAACATTACAAGAAAAGACGGGCACACCTTCTCGATGTTCTTAAGAAAAGGGCAGAGATGTGTGACCATAAGTCCAAGTTTGTCACGATGGTCATCGATGGTGAATTGATTGTTTTTCGGCGCAAACGTCAAGACCTCGAACGTCAAATGTCAGGCATTTTCCCAAAGATTGACGGAAATTACGACTATCTTCTCAACATCAAAACCATCCAATACACGGAAGAATGCGTGAACGATTTATTGAAGGAAGCGCGACAGGCGAGAACCGAACTTGAGACGATGTCAAAGACAACGCATATTGATATGTGGAAAATGGATATTAAAAATATGTAGACAATAAGTAATATGTGTGATGCCACTGGTGCGAGCACAGGTGCGATTACATCGCTCTACGCACTCGGTAAGCAAGATACCTACCTGCTCACCGAAAAAGACGACGAGTCTTTATTTAAATATTCCGAAAAGAGACACTCTAACTTTTCAAAGTTTCAACGAACCACGACAGTCTACAATCCAGGAGGTAAGCTCACGTGGCCATTCGGTGAAAGTGTCAAGGTGACGCTGAACCCACAAAACATGGGCGATCTTTTGGCAAACATGTATGTTTCCGTGACGATGCCAGGTCTACCGGTTGGATACAATTATGCCGATCAACTCGGTAGACATCTGATAAAGAGTATTAAGATGCGAGTCGACGAGCTCGAGATTGAGACGTTATGGGATGACTGGGCGATCATATACGATGAATTATATTTGGAAATGTCGGAAAAGATTACGAATCGCTTTCTCATGAATAGAATGCTTCCGTACGATTCATCGGTGGACGCGGAATCATACGCACAGTATCAATCCGATTTAATAATACCAATTCCATTCTTCTTTTCTAGAAAATATGCGAGTGACGAATACGAAACGAACAAACCAAACAGACCCTATTTCCCATTGTGCTCAATTCACAAACAAAAGATAGAATTTGAATTTGTATTTCATAAACAAACATTCTTCTCAGACACAAGTTCAACGCTGACTCTACCCAAATTTAACATCATCACGGAAGAGTTTACAATAAGTCCGGCTGAACGTTCCTATTACATGACCAAACCCATAACTTTCATTACGGACGTCGTTAAGAAACATCCAACAACAGAGACGGAGGTCGGTAAGAATCAAGTCAAGAATAATCTCGTTCCAGACATTCCGGTGAAATCCATACACTGGTTTTTAAGAAACAAAAAATTCGAAGATGATACGATTGCTCGAGGACCAGGGGTCGATCAAGCGTATCTTGACGCGTATGCGATACCAGGTGCGATAGGTGCGGATTATCACTACTTTCAGAACCGTTTCAACTTTTCGTCGGTTCTCGATTTTGATCAATTGTATACATTCTTTTATCCGGTGCTGGATAATGCGAAATTCTATATAAATGGAAACGATTTACCTAATATTACGAGTGCGAATCATAATTATTACAAATATATGACGACATATAAAGCGAGACTCTCGCGTCCGTACAGAAATATCTATACCTACTCCTTCTCGTTGTATCCGACAAATGTGGAACCATCGGGAAGCCTGGACTTCAGTCAGCTTAAATCTGACAAAACGAATATTGAAATTAATCTGAAAAATGGTCTCACAGATCAATATACATTACATATGTATTACACCGGATACCAAACGTTCGCGTTTGATAAGGGATTCATGTCTCTCGCTTATTAAACAAGTCATTCTTGTTATCTGCGATATATTCAATCACCTTATTCTTGATGCACCACTTGATGAAGTTGAGTTGCGCAACGGTGGTTTGTATTTCTTCACCCGTACATGGAATCGTGTATTGAATTTTAGAAGAGCGACAGAACGGATCAAAGAGCTTTTTGCTATATCCGTCGAGACTTGACTTATACGCACAGTGTACGGTGAAAAGTCGCCCAGAAGACGTCGTGTAAGATAGATTATTCTTTTTTGCATAATTCGTGATAAACCACTCCAAATTACGGAGAGAAATACCACTCGATTTATCCAAAATACTCTTCAACATAGTTCTATTCTCTTCTTCGTTATAAAATGCATTGATTGATGATAGTAGAATATCTGATTTGCTCATTACTATAGTAGTACATCCAAACCTATAAGCTCCTTACTTGACGACGATCGCATACACACAGGGCAGTCCTTTTTGAACACAACAGACGATGGGTGTGTGTGTTTGATAGTTGTCGACGCAACCGCGATGGGCTGTATTTCTTTCTTCTGTATGACGTGAGTATCGCAATATCCACAATTTTTACCCCGTCGCGTACATCTTCGTCCGTCTTTTTTGAGCCCTCGACATTGGGTTCCATTCATGAGTTTTTCCGAAACTCTTGGAATATCTCTAAGAAGTAAATCAATGGATATTCCATGTGTCTTTGAGATCTTTTCTACATACGTCGAGAGGTGCTCGTTGACGCGTCTCTCAACCTCCTCTTCAAATAATTGAATGAGTTGTTCACACATTGGTCTTATCTTGACTTTGCTCGTATTTTTTAAATAACTCTTCAATAGAACCGGTGTTCTTGATTCTGTCGCGTAATTCTGACACTTTACCGGATGCGTCGAGGCCCAATTTTTCACAGTGCTCGATGAGTTCGGCTTTCTTCATCGTCGATAATCCGAGACCTTTTTCTTTCTTTTTTGATGGTGGTTTATGTTGCGCGATGATTTCACCAAAGATTTCATTTTTTGGATCGTCAAATAATGGCTCAAGTAAATCACACACGGGTTTTAAAAATTTATTTTGAAAGTAATAATGGTAGTCAATCGGGATGTTGTTTTCTTCTGCATATTTTGGATCTTCGGCCTTTTCATACGCCTTGGCTTTGGGGTCTTCAGTCTTTGTGAGAAGGTATGGAATTCTGTCGCCCGATTGTGGCTCCGAACCGGGGCGACGTTCACGCATTTTGTTTCGAACTTGCACGTGCGCTAGGTTTTCATTCTTATACGAGTCGGCGAGCGATTGGCTCAATACGAGCTTTTCGTTTGGTACGTCACCAGACAGGAGTTCAATGGCTCGCTCTTTTGCGAGCTCTTTCGGGGGTCCGGTGTCACTCGAATCGAGCACGACATCGAGTAATTCTTTGCACACTTCGCGCAGATGTGGTGTGTTATCGCGCCGAACAACCTGAAGACCTTTTATATCGATGTAATCCATGTTCATTTTTCCATCCTTACCCTTCGTCCATAATTTTGCGGCATATCGTTTCTTACTATAGAGGAAATAAGGCCAATAAACTTTCTCGAGTTCAAGGTTATTGGGCTTCTTGAACAACGCTGTGCATTCTTGCGCCGCGCGTTCACCGAGCTCCCAGGAATATTCGATCGCTTCTATTCCCGTGCGTCCACCCACATCGAATTCAACCATCACTGAATCTGTGTCACCGTACCTTACATTTGCACCTGGAAAGTGTTTTTCGACGTAATTCTTTGTTTCTTCAATCATTGAACGACCCTTTGCGGTGACGGTCGAAGCGATGGGTACACACGGAAGCATTCCCTTTCCCGCGCCGGTAAAACCATAAACTGAGTTCATACTGATTTTATACGCAAGTTGTTTACCGTTGAACATTTCTTTCATCGGACCGGATGCAGCCGCCATATCTTTCTTTGCGAGTTTGCGAAATTGTTTTAGTTCGAGAAGAATGCTCGGTAAAAGACTTGGAACATCCTGTGCGAATTTATACATCTTTCCATTGACTTCGAATGTTTCGTATGCAATTCCGGGAATGTTTCCATATTTCTTTTCATCCATCACCCACGTCGAATAACAAAGATTGTGTGCCATGATTATCGATGGGTACAGACCTTCAAAATCAAGGGCCGTGATCGGCGTATAGTACGCTCCACCTTGCGCTTCGAGCACGGTTGCGCCCTCGTATCCATCGTCCGCCAGAGCTCCATATTTAATGGTCGGAACCATGAATCCGAGTTCCCGCGCTTTCTTACATAACTGTGAAAATACTTTAATCTGTTGGCCACGTTCCGACAAGAATGAGAGTGGTACCCACGTCGCCTTCGCCATTTCGAGAAGATTCATCAACGTGCATAACTTCTTCATCAAGCGATGTGGAAGCAAAGTATCCTTGATGCAATACTCCGCGACTTCTCGCAGCTTTACCGGATCTTCCTCTACAAAGCGTGCGAACATTTCCTTTGGTGGCATATCAATCTTTTGGTCTCCGAGATACAGTTTTGATACACTGTCGAGTTTGTAGCTGTCGAGTTTGTAGCCCTTTTTCACCTCTTGAAATAGATCGAAGACGTAACGGCCGCTCATCGGTATCATCTTGAGATCATTGTCTCCGAGCGCACTCGAAGATAGTTTCTTGTACGTCAATTTACACTCTTGATCCCTGAGACGACCCAAATAATAGAAAGATGAATCGCAGCCAATCAATTGTGCGCGTTGATAAATATACTCAAGATCGAACCCAAAGATGTTCCACCCGGTGATGATATCGACATTTTTTTCTTGTAAATATCGCTGGAATGCCTCGAGCATTTCTCTTTCGGTGGCAAAACTAATAATATTTGATCCTTCGAGATCTGGATCTGTTTTTTTGTAACACAAACACGTCTTATCATATGGCTCATCCGAGCCGAATGTACACAAAGAAATGGCAATTTGAAAACATGCATCCCCACGTTCCAACGCACTCGGAAATTTGCCCGTAGAACTGTTCGACTCGATATCAAACGATGCCACGACAAAGGGGGCCGTTTCATTCTTTTCAACAGGTTTAAGCGTCGTCCAGTCGTTACAGAAAAGATCGATATCAACATTCGCGAGATGCGAACGAACACATGCATCACCAGTGTCAAGCCATCCAGTCGATTGAATACCAGTCCTATGCATGAGACGAAGCATTGGGTCCAGGTTCGATTCGTACACGTGATACCTTTTGTAATCACGATTGTACGTGAGTAATGAATTTATTTTTCGTCGCGCGGCGAGACATGCAAAGTTCAGGCGCATGAATGGAAACTTTTCATTATTCGAAAATCCCCACACGTCTTTTTGTTCCGTTAAACTGTAGCTCGTCACACAATTAGGTCTCGCTTTGTCAATTCCATTGTAGAGTAGTTGTACTTGTTGTGGTGTCGTCCCAGGAGGCATCTTCACGAAAAAATACGGTGAGAAACTCGTCGTCACACAGACAGACTTTCCCTCTTCGGTCTTACCAAAAATACTAATAAGATGTTCGTCTTCATCTTCCGTGTCTCGTGCTTCCCAGGTCAGCGCCTGAAAGACAACCATTGTGTTGTGTATCACACGCGCCAAAATTTTAATATAGTTTATTAGTAAATGTCAGCAGCCTTGATTGATCTTGTCTCCAAGGGCGCTCAGGATGTGTACATCACTGGCGAACCTCAAGTGAGTTTCTTCCGCCAAAACTATCGACGTCACACCAATTTTTCTATTAAGCCGGAACGCATGGATTACATCGGTACGTTTGGTTCCAACAATGAAGTCACTATTCCGATACGCTCGAAGGGTGACATGCTCAGTTACGTCTGGATCGAAGCCAAAAACATTTCGAATGTTTTGACCAATGGCGATGGTTTCTTCTCCGCGGGTGCCGCGAAGCCGACCGAATTCTTGTTGTACATTGGTGGACAAGAAGTCGCTCGCCTTGATTCTCTGTACATTCAGGGTATTCACAACATTCTCTACAAGGAGAACCAGGCCCGCGCCTCGGCGACGGTCACGACGGCTGAAATCAAGGATAACGCCAAGGGCGTCGATTCGTCGTCGGACTATTATCTCATTCCGTTCTTCTTCAGTGAAGACTGGACCAAGTGCCTTCCGCTCGTGGCGCTCCAGTATCACGAAGTTGAAATTCGTGTGAAGTGTCGGGACAATTTCACACCGGCCGAAACTCCGAAGGTGTACGGTATGTATGCGTACCTCGACACCGATGAACGCAAGTTTTTCACCGAAAGTGAGCATGAAATGTTGATCACACAAACACAACATCAATTAGCGTCTAACACCGACACAGATTTCGATCTCACGTATTTCAATCACCCCGTGAAGGCGGTGCACTTGATCTCCGGTAACGCAAATGGTAATGTTTGGAGTAACGCATACTCATTTGATGAATCGAGCATGTACATCAACGGTACACCGCTCTTCGAAAACACCTCGAAGACGTTTCATCACAACGTCGCACACGAAATGCACAGCCAAAACCTCGCGGATTCCACGCTTGACACAGCCCCACTTTACACGTGGCCGTTCTGCCTCACGATTAACAAGTCGCAACCGAGTGGTTCGCTCAACTTCTCGCGCATCGATAACGCGAAGATTACGTTGCAAAATCCAATCAACGGAAATCAATTACATCGAGTCTACGCCGTCAATTACAACATTCTTCGCATCAAGAACGGCATGGCCGGTATCGCGTTCGGTAATTAAATGCCTAAGTCAATTAGAGCCTTGAACGATTTATAATCATCATGGTCAAGAAACACATTCGTTCTTCTTCAGATGAACTCGCTCACGTGAAGAGGAAAATTGAAAAGTACACGCGCAGGTATGACCGTCTCATCGCCGAGGAGAAAACTATGGCTGTTGTCATACCTGAACGATCGTCGTGGTCACGGCAAAACAAGATGAAAAGACTCCGCGACACACTCAATAATTTCAATATCACCGAGACCGAATGTCGACGAATTACGTCCGTGTTTCGGTCTGCTCTAGATGTTCCGGCCCTTATGTCACGTCAGTCTCGAACGATCATTGGTGCCAGCATCAAAATTGCCCTCCCGTCCGCGTCGAATTATGAAATCATGCGAAAATGCAATATTAGCGCGCCAACTCTCAACACAGTGTACAAAATCCTGGCTAAGAACGTCTATGTAATTTAATCATCTTCCTTGCTCACTTCGACTGGTGGTGCTTCGAGTATCTCCAATTGGTATAGGTTGTTATCTGATGGGTAAATCGCAGCCAAACGGCACGTCCTCACTGTCATGACTGGAACTTTTCGTTCAACGACGATGACTGGTGGGCATATTAAAACTAACGACATATGTATATGATTGTTACTTAAAATATCGCTCATATATACGCACAGGATGAATCTCACCCATCAAATCGTTTATGAATAGTTCAACAAAGAGACCACGAAAATTGTTGCCCATC
>Ga0222715_10002772_pt1 | contig 15887 bp, 28 predicted proteins | sample C33_9DmetaG_FD_165056 | JGI IMG/M metagenome (GOLD analysis project Ga0222715, IMG submission 165056) | Estuarine water microbial communities from San Francisco Bay, California, United States - C33_9D | ecosystem: Environmental > Aquatic > Marine > Unclassified | place: USA: California... | reverse complement strand
TGCTTATAATACAAAACAATAAACTTACAAAGTATGGTAACCATAATGCTCCTATAATAATTATAGAACATATACTAATTGTAGTGATAAGTTCATGCATATAAAATTCTTCTTTACGCTCTAAACGATTTTCATCTATTAACATTTGAAGATTTGTAGCATGAACAATATGAGTATAGTTAGTACCTAAATTAGTAGACACCATATTAGATAGACCTTCTGCTGTAGGTGAAATAATAACAATCTTATCCTGAACTACACTCCAGTCGTCACTACTGAATGATACGGTAGGAAAGTTATATTTATAATTTAGCCATATTCTAGCATTAACATCAGTATCAATAGGATCAAAGCCATACACACGAACTGACTCAACCCCTACTTCATCCGCTTTAACTTGATATGATTCTTTACCGCCAAACAGACGTAGTGCTTCCAAAGCTATAGTACTATAGTATTGATCCTGCACTTGAACAATTAACGGCATTCGTCTTACCACGCCATCAATTTCTGGAGTAGTAGTCATCATACCAACACCAGCTGCTACTTCTCCTAATTCTGTAACTGGACCTATTGCTTCTGGGTAATCAAATATAACCTCTTTAGGATCCTCACCAATCACGGCTAACCCTCTTGGTACTGGTACACCTTTACCTTTTACAGAAGCAGATTGACCTAGTATAACTGGTACTTGTCCCATTATATCAATTAGGTATTCATCCTGACCCATCCTGTCTTCCTCTGCATATAAAATAGGTAATATAACTAATGCAGCACCGCTTTCATAAGCCTTTACAATACCATCTGCTATTAAATTACGAGGCCATGGCCATTGACCGTTAACATCTAGACTAGCTTCATCTATTTCTACAATCGCTATTTCAGCAGCTTCTACTTTTTCCTGGCCTCTTTGATAATAATCGAATGATTTCAATCTTGCAGTTTCTACAAAGAACGGATCAACCATACGTAAAGTTGTTAGAACTATTGTAACTAACAAACAGATAAAATAATTTTTTTTGTTAAAGCTCATTGTTCGATATTGAATATAACACCACTACCATTATTAAGTAAGAATGATTGAAATATACCATTATTAAGGTAATTAATAGTTGCGTCAGAAGTAGCATCTATATTTAGCGAAGTAACATTACCTTGCTCAGTAGTTTTCTTAAAAAGTACTTTACTCATATCATACGGATTAGTTTGAAACAACTCTACAACTTCTATAGTAGGTCTTGTATTAGTTTCAGATTCTTCTGTTTTCTTTTCTGCTTTATCGTTATTATTGTTATTATTATCTCGTGGATCTTCTTTAACTTTTGGCTTATCATCTTGTGGAGCCTGTCTTGCTTCCTTTTTTGGGGGTGTTGGTGGTTTAAAGTTATTTTCCACGCGTGTGACCTCAAATGCTTGATTCAATACTACAACACCGCTTGAGTTAGATACCGCTATAGATCCTGTATACGCGTTACCATTTGCATCAATAGATGGTAACAATTGAAATGTAGTTTTACCAGTAGGTTCAACTGTCATTGTAAAGTCTGTACCTCTAACAGAAACACTAGCTGTTGGTGAAGTTATCTTTACATTCTTTCTATTGTTTTTAGCAATTTTACCAGATGTATACCTTAGAGTACCTAACCTACCTTTTAGAGAAACCTTACCTACCTTTTTATTACTATCGTAAACGTATTCATCTACTACAATCTTAGAATACGTCGACAGGGATACTTTAGTATCATCTTCAAATAGTATATTTACTGTACCGTTTAACGTCTCTATTTCGTCATACATTTTGACCGGAGTATCAACCCCGGTCAAAATCTTAACATCTTCACGCTGTATTTGCGCTGGTTGTGACTGCGCTACTACTTTACCAGCTCCATATAAATTATGGCTGAGTACTAACAGCAGCAGGATTAGTATATGTCGGAGAAGTGCCATCAGTTTGAGTAATAGTGTAATTATTATCACTACCAAGAACTTGGAGATCTATTGTATGAGCTTCTGTTCCAATTTGATAAATATCAACGTTGTTTGAACTTCCGAAAAGCTCAACTGTTTGGGCATGCCCAACACCACCAGTTTGACCTTGCTGATACGAATTAACTACATTTAAATCTCCGATTAGAGACCAGAGATTAACAGCAGCATCTGTGTCTACCATACTAAAGGTTAAATCGTTTGTATTACCTTCTACAGTTACATCTATATCAGAGTTATTAGTAGTATTAGCTACATCGGCAGCAACATCTGCTTTTACAAGTAATGTGTTTGTATTGCCGGTAATCTCGAAGGTAGTATCGTTAGAATCCCCTTCAACATTTGAATCTACTTCGTTAGTGTTACCTGTAATAAGAAGTTCTGTTGTTGTACTATTACCAGTCTCTTGAATTAGGATATCGTTACCTGTACCGGTCGTAATAGAGGTGAAGGTTTTAGAGTTACCAGTAAGTCCTGCTCTATCATTAACAGCTCCAAGCTTGTTAGTTGATCCATCTTGTTTAATAGTGAAAGTACCTGAACCACCAGACTGGTCAAGATAAATCTCATTGTTAGCCTGTACTGTACCTGTTGCTAGCAACAAGGATAAAATAACTTTCTTCATACTAGTATTTATAAAAGAAACCACTTATTTTTTAAATTTCCAGTAGCCTTTTTTCTCTCCTTTATAGATCAAATCTATAAGAGCTTTGTCAATAGCTGATCGAACTGCCTTAGAAACTAACTCATTTTTGGCTATACCTATTTCTGCTTCTGCTGGTATAGTATCTAGATCTACAAACCTAAACATTGTAGCATTAGTTGATGTAGATATTACTGTTTTAGTTGCTGTAGTTGTAACTAAAACTTCACCTGTTGAAGTACTAACAAATCTTAATGATACAGTTACAGTATCTTGTCTATATTCTTCTGAACCACCTATGCCTAAATAACTAGCACCTATACCTCCTGATATATTATTAGTCTCATAATCTAATATACCACCAAAGGCAAGTATACCTGCATAACGTAAAGGGTCTAATGGTATAGGTTTTTCATCAAATGAATTACGACTTTGTGTGACCAGAGCTCGTTCTCTTAAAACTGACTCCGACTCTGCTCTTTCTAATACTTTGAACCAACCAGACTCCATTAGTGACTCCATTAACCAGGCTTCACCTCCTTGAGTTACTACTGATGAAAAACTTGCAACTGTATCAGAACTTTTACGCTTTCCTGTTAAATCTTTAAAATTATTGACACCTATATAAACAATCTCACCATCAATTTTTGGTAAATTGTTTAACTCTTTCTTAAGTGGTGTCTTAGAAACTGCTGGTTTAGTAAATTCAGGCTTATTAATAGTCCTTGATGTTACTAAAGAGCAGCTTGTAAGTAAGCTAAGAACCAGCGCCAGTATTAGCAGTTTCATTGGTTTCGTTTGCAGCATCTGCATCAGGTAGAGATAGAGATCCAACTGGAATAGTAATAGTTGTAACATCACCATCTACATCATACACTGTTAATGTAATAGTATCTCCTAGCTTGCCCCATATAACAGTACTACCATCTAAAGTAAAAGTACCAGACTCAACTCCAGTTTCAGCAAATAGCTGCTCTGTAACTTGTTTAGACAGTTCTGAATATATACGGGTCTGTAAATTAGATAAGAAAGCGTTAATAGGCTTTCTATCTTCTAAAATTTGAGCTTGTAATTCTAAAGCTTTAAGTTCATCCCGTATCGATTTTTTACGAGAATATCTCATATTCTCTAGGTTGATCATATGTGCGCTATAACCGGTACCTTTAAAAGTTGGAGATTTAAACTTAAATTTAAGCTCGCCAGCAGCAGCTGAAGTTATCAAAAGGGTGATAAGTAAGGCCTTCATATACTTATTTACTTTCTGGATCACTATTACGAATACTTTTTTGATGTTCTTTCTCTTGAATAATCATTTGAATTTTCATATTCAATCTAATCATATCGTTATCAAGCATTCTAATTCTATCAATAAGATTAATAAGAGTTCCTGTTGACTTATCTAATACTGGTTTAATTTCTTTAACTACCCAGTTCCATGTATAGTATACAAAGTATCCTAAACCGAAAGCCGCTATTATAGGAAATCCAAATTCATTTATTGATTGTACTAAATTATCACTCATATCAGTCCTTTCTTGCATCTTCTTTGCCTTCGTTTGCTGCTAACCTATCTAAATTAGGTTGTTTATCAAAAGCGTGAGAAACTAAAGTATCAATCTTAATAATATCATTATTCATAGTTTGTACCCTATTTTCTAAAGACTTAATCATATTACCTAGACCTTTAACTGATCCTGTTATTTCACCTAATATAAATTTAAGAATAATAAATACAAAACTACCACATACTATAGCACCCGCTATTGGAAATCCAACATCAGCTACCAGCTTTAAAAACTCTTCCACAATTTTATTTATTAAACCAGTTGCAAAATCAGCCCCAAGACATAAATTTTATATGTAAATACAATGCTCCAACTGATACTCCATTTAATTGGTGACTATCTTCTTCAGAGCGACTGGATGGCACTTAATAAGACGAAATGCAATAAAGCAGCTGCTGCTCATGCATTTACGTATTCGCTCCCTTTTCTTATAATGGAGCCCTCGTTAGCTGCGTTTTCTGTTATTTGTATCACTCATTTTTTTATTGACCGATATGCTCTAGCTAAAAAGGTTGCTGTTCTTAAAAATTATCTTGCTCCTAGAAGACATTGGTTAAGAAAAGAAAACACTTCACAGTACGGATATTGTAAAAAGACACCGGAGTATCTAGCAATGTGGTTGTTAATTATTACCGACAATACTCTACATTTGGCAATTAATTACTTTGCTCTAACTAATCTGTAGAATAAAAAAACCTCTAGAGTATACTCTAGAGGTTTGTAGGTTAAGGGTTAAGACTTAAATGGCGTATTTACGAATATATTCTTCTTTCTTACGACGTGGTACAGATACTTCTAATTGACCGTTTAGATAGTTAAATTCAATTTTATTGAGATCATACTCCCGTCCAATACTAAAAGATCTATTATATGTTTGATCTCTTTGTCCCTCCTGAGTCTTAACAGATCGGATAGCTTTAATATATACTTCTCGCTTATCAGAATCAGTTGATAAATCTAGTTTACTCTTTTCAACTCCAGGTAAATCTACTTGAACTGTTAGACATTTATCATCTCCAGAGAAACGAACCTGATCACCAGTTTTATAAATTTCCTCTAACGAATGAAAGAGTGGAGTTTGATTGAAGAGACCTTCAAAGGCCTTTTCAAGATTTACAATAGGGTTATAATAATTAGTTAGTGTTTTCATAGAAATATATTTAATGCTATTACCTAATTATTGCAATATATTTAAATAATTTCATCCACCAATCCAAGATCTAAACATGTTTTAGAATCAAACCACAAGTCATGCTTAAGAATTTCGTTAAGCTTTTTCATAGGAACCTTGGTATATTCTTTATAGATAGATTTAATTGTCTCCATTAGATGTTTATTATTTTCCATATCGTCTTCCAGTTCCGTATATTTGCCATAGGAACCTGCAGATAGTTGATGTATAAGCATCTTCGAATATTTGCCAATCGAGCGTTTTGCACATGATGTAGATATAATGGTTGCAGCAGACGCTGCAGCACCATCAATAATAGAATGAACTTCAGCATTAAGGCGTCTAATAGTATCAACTGTAGCAAGCCCAGCAAATAGAGAACCTCCATATGAATTAATGTATAAATTAATAACTGGTTTGACTTCTAAAAATTGGCTAGAAAGTTGCAACTTCTTATCTACAGCATGTAAGGTTGAGTTAAGGTCGAGTGCATTACTCTCCGTTATATCACCATAAAAGTATATTGTATTTTCAACCGTTCTAATAGAATTTCCTCCAGATGATCCGCTATATGATGCTGCTAGCAATGCCTGTAACGCCCCTGATCCTAATTCTGCACTCTCGTCTTCCATTGTGTTATTGTATTTCCAATTCATATTTTAATTTTATGGGATAACAGATACCCTGAAATAATTTTCCTCTGTCTATCAACTAATTTTTGCTGGTCATCTGTAAGCTTAATATTATCCCGGTTAACGTAATGTACAGATAATAGACCAATATTCTTATTAGTCAATGTTTTTAATATAGTAAAAACGGCAGTAGATGTACCGTGTGTTTGAAGATCGTAACTGTACGCACATTTCTCTGCACCTAAGTTAACAGTTATTTGCTCTGATATTGAATGCTTGAGTATGTTACTTAGAGCAGATACACGAACATTCTGAAACCTTCTAAACACAGAAGAAATACCTTTTCTACAAAATTCATATGTTATAGATAATTTTTGCTGTGAACTACCAGAAAAATACTTTCCTCCATTATGAAATTCTTGTATTATTACTCTATCAGCATCAAGCTCCTCTCGTATATATTCAATAGCTGCCATTACATTTTCATCAATGGTATTCTGTGCTGTTACAGGATCATAACATTTCTTATTATTTAAATAATACTTAAGAAATGTAATTATAACTGCTAAAACTCCTGCAATAACAGTATTGAATAAAGTAAAGATGTTATCCATGTTAGATATATATTTAATCTTTTAACATTAACCTTCACAAGAAGAACATGTGAGAATCGACCGGGCTAATTCTTGAGCTGGATTAGCTGAGCGTTGATAGTATAGAGACTTAATACCATTCTCCCATGCAAAAATAAGTAACTCATTTACTTCTCTAGGTGGAGTCTTAGGTGGTATCATCATATTAATAGATTGTCCTTGATCAATATACCTCTGCCGCTGTGAAGCCTGAATTAGAATCTCTTTCTGAGATATCTCCCCGAATGTTTTAAATACTTCCTTTTCTTCTCGAGTAAAAAAATCTAAATGCTGAACACTACCACCCTTTACGAGAATTGACTTCCAGGTTTCAACATCATCTTTATTCTTCTCTACTAGTAATTTCTTAAGCGCAGGATTTTTGAAGGTAAATTTCCCCTTGGCAAGGTCCTTCGTAAAGTAATTACTATTAAGTGGCTCAATAGATGGTGATACTTGACCTAAAATAAACGAAGATGAAGTTGTAGGAGCTATAGCGCATTGAGTTGCATTACGTAAACCATAACCTTCAAGTAGTTTTGGTTCCCCGTAAATTTTAGCCATCTCTCTAGAAGCACTTGTTGTTTTTTCTTGTATAATTTTCCATATAGAAGTATTAGCCAACTTAGCTTTCATCGATTCGAAAGCAATCATCTCTTGCTGCAAATATGTATGCCAGCCTAAAACGCCAACACCTAATGCGCGCTGCTCTTTAGCAAACTTATGAGGAGCTTCCATATGCTTAATACCAGCGGTTTTGTTAATAAATTCTGTCATTACTGCATCAAGAAAAAACGTCAAGGTTTCAATAGCATCTGTATCTTTCAACTCTTCCCACTTAGCGAGATTTAATGATGATAAATCACATACAAAAGATTCATCTTCATCCGTCGATAGAAATATCTCTGTACAAAGGTTTGATGCATTAATACGCTTACCCTTATCCTTATAAACCTGCGGAGCATTATTGTTTGCTGTATCTGAAAAGAAAATATATGGATATCCAGACTCGTACCGCTTTTTAATAACTTTACCCCATAATAGACGTTTGTCTTTATCTCCTGCGATCATACTCTCCATCCACTCATCACTAACAGTAACACCAATAGAGAGATCTTGAATAGAATCCCCTTCACCTCGAATATGAAGAAATTCATGAATATCTTGATGATCAATTGGTAAGTAAGCAGCAAAAGATCCTCTACGTACATTACTTTGAGATACATAATTAGTTAATGAATCGAACACTGTAAGCTGAGGATGTATACCGGTTGCTGAACCACCGGTTGAAATAGGAGCTCCACGATGTCGGACATCCCCAAAATAAGCAGATGTACCACCGCCAACCTTTGACATAGTACCTACTTCAGATATTTTAGATAGAATCTTTTCCATATCATCAGGAATATACGATCCAAAACAAGAAATAGGTAATCCACGATATCTCCCAAAATTAGACCATATAGGGGAGGATAACGAGAAAAACCCTCTCTCCATATAATCAATAAATTTTGTCGCAAAGCCATCAAGCTCTAAGTATTCTTCTGCCTTTTTAGCAATATCCTCAATACGCTTTTCTGCTGTCTCACCTTCTAGAAGATATCCACGTTGTAAAAATTGTCTTGAGTCGGTGTTGAGCCAGTATGGGTTATTCATATAATATAATTTTAAAAGATATCTGCTTCGTCGAAAGATTGGTTCTTCTTAGAGTATTCAACAGGACGGGAATGAAAAAAATCAGTCATGTTGTTACCTAGAAGCTCTTCCTCGAACCACATTGTAGGCTCTATTAAGCTATTATCAATATTGAAAACGGCTTTAAATCCAATTTGTTCTAAAGAGTTGTTAATTCTATTTTTAATAAATTCTTTAACTATAGGCGCTGATATATTAGTTTCCTGCATACCATTAATCATCCAATCAACAATCTTACCCTCTGCTTTATAAGCACACATAGCTTCCTGGGTTATACGGTCTTCAAGCTCTTCATCAAAAAGTTCTGGATGTTCTTCACGAATAGTATTAATAATTTTTATACCAACTAGTGCATGAATGTTTTCCTCATTACGAGTGTATTTAACTTGTTGATCTGTATCTTTGAGAACGTTCTTATATCGTGCGAACCAGTTAATAACATAGAACTGCGAGAATAGTGATACATTCTCAACAAAAAGAGTAAACAATATCAAGGCATATAGATACTGCTTTTTTGAATCTTTATAAAACTTATGAGTATACTTGCGCAAATAGTTTACTCTACCTTCAATAAAGTCGAGTTTTAAATTTTGCTCAAAAATATCCTCCATATCAAGTACAGATAAGAGCCGTTCATAGGCATTGTTATGAATGACTTCTGTGTTAGCCATAACATAACCTAGGTCCTGTAATGCTGGGTGTGGTAAATTTTCTCCTAATTTAGCCCAAAACGTCTTAACAGCTACTTCAATCTGACCAATTGCCGAAAGAGTACGAGCAATTATGTCTTGCTCTTGTTGTGAGAGTTCTGTTTTATATTGCTGAACATCAGACTTAAAAGAAAATTCTTTATCAGTCCAAAATCCATTGTGCATAGCCTCAATGAATTGTTCAGTCCATGGGTAGAGGTTGGGCTTGCGAGACAGTTGTTCCTTGAAAATAGACATAATGTTATTCTACTTTTAAAAATTAATAATTAAACTTGAGTAAGTCTAAACTAGCTCTCTACTCTTTAATGCTCCAGTAATAGGATTAAAACTATCCTTATACTTCTTACCCTCAGAGATTACCTCTACACTAACATTGGTTTCCTCACAAACCGGATTATCGCACACAGTACCGTTAACTGCGATCTCTCGCATTAAACGACCTGAACCTGCCTCAAAAATACGTATAGTATTTTGTCGACCTAGCTTTGCGATAACGTTATTTCTATTATTCATATTGGCTTATAGTATTTATAAATGCAGACACGTCTGTATCAGATTTAAGTGTAGCAAAGTTCAAAGTATTAGATATTCTCTTATTTTTACCCTTGTTTCTAATACTATGATACTCGATCATTGCTCTAATATCTTCTGAATCTTGACTGGGTAAAGTGTCATCAGTAACACCTAATATATTTCGTATATCATTTATAGAATATCCTTTATTAAGATAGGTTCGTACCTTACGGGTTATAAAGTATTTTTTGAGATTATCTTCATCTTCATATTCAACTACTTTCTTATCGTAATAGTCTTTAGAGAAGGTATAACTCTTACCTGAAACTATGCATGTTATCTTTCGTGAAGTCATTTAATTTAATTATAGTATAATATATTACTACAGTTTATCAAGGTGATATTAACTATTACTCCCAAGGAAAATCAATCCAAGTATGGTCGGGAAGTACAACTCCGTAATGATCTATTTTCTTAATAGATCTCTTTTCAGCAAACACTGTCGCATATCTAACATATTTAAATCTAGTACCAATTACCTTTTTAATATGATCAATAGTACTACCCGTATCACATTTATCATCTACTACTAGAATACGCGCATCATCAGGAAATTTGTCAAAATCTATAGTTTGTGATATATCCATATTACCTGTCTGCTGTTTACCTTCATATGAGCTCACCCCGTAGCTAAGAAACTGTGCATCTAAAACATAACTAATAATTTTAGCTGGTAGGAGCCCGCCTCGTGAGATACCAACCACATGAGTAAACTCACGACCGTTTAATTTAAATCTAAAAGCTAAAGCTCGTGATAAAAAGTCTATTGTCTCATAATCAACTTTACGTTTTTCCATAACATATTATAAGGGCTATTTTGTACTTTTCCATTAAATATTTACATGAATCGGTTTGAGGAAGACTTTAACAATCTTAATAATATTTATGAGCAGTATCTTGTTGAGTATGGTAGTCAGTATACTCCTCGCATGGCCGGTGGTCAACAATCAACTCAACAGGGCTCACCATCTTACCGTAAAGGCAGCCTACCAATGGGTGTACCGGGTGATGCTGGATCTAATCTATATTCAGCCAATCAGATGTCTAGTACTACGTCTCCAGTATCGGATGAAGAGAAGCCAGCAGAAGGCCATATAAGCAAAGTAGATATACTTGCTAAGATAGATGAAATGCTAGATGAAGCAGAAAGCTCAGGAATGGACTATGCTATACATCAATTGGCGTCATTGAAAAAATTTATTACTCATCAGTAGATCTATCTAGCAATAGACCGGTAATAAGGTGTATTATGTAGCATGTAGCTGCACTGTACAGGCCAAATATAATATTAGGTTTTATTATTAAACCACACCAAAAACCTGTACATAGAGAGCAGGATAGTAGTTCGTTGATTACATTATATCTGGTTGTTAACCATTTACGAGGTTTATTAAGGATTGTGCCATACATTAGAATATGACACAATCCATATGATGCAAATGTAAGCAATATTAAGTTATCCATCATTACCGATTGCCTCTACCGGGCAACCTTCTAGAGCTTCCATACAAAGTTCTAGTTCTTGATCATTAACTGGTTGCTTATATACATATGAGTACCCTTCGTCTTCTTCTCGTTCGAAGTTATCAGGGGCATGCTCGCGGCATAGATCACAATCTATGCATTGCTCATCGACGTAGAACTTACCTTCTACGTTTTCCGGATTTTTATCTTCAACGTCCGCCATTACCCATTTAGTAGTTGTTGATCCTCATTGATGGTTTGTACCGCATCTCCCATTAATGAAAGCTCTTCTTTCTTTACAATGATAGAATTACCGTCATCATCAGTGACCTTATAATTCTCTTCATCTAGTTTCTCTACTGTTGGACAGCCTTTACGACCACAACAAACCCGTACCATATTTTCTCCTTCTTTTTTAATCATAATTATAATGCTGCTTTAAGTGCTTTAAGTATAGCTTGTTCTGCTCGAGAATCAACGTCATCTTTACGACCTGGTGATATTTCTTTATGAGTAGTAACTGTAGATAGATCTGTTGGCCAATCCCATTTTTCAAATCGTGGTAACAACCATTCAACAGCAGAAGCTATCTCATCTTCAGTAAGCTCTCTTGTTTTAGTGTTACCAGAAAATGCTAACCCAAGCAAAAATCCATTACAACCTCCACGTCCCTTAAATCGAGACTTACCAGCATGCCAGCAGCGACGATCATCTTCCGCAAATGATGTACGGCTTCCATCGGTATCAATAATACAATGGTATGAGACGTTTGATCTATCTTGTAGAATCCAGCTTACGGAACCATTATAGGAACCTGATGAGTGATGAAGAACTACTCCTTCAGGAACTATTCTTGAGGAACTAACATTTGGTGATGCTTTATATAACTCTGGATACTTTCCATCAACTATAGCAGAAGAAACACTAACTTGTTCCTTTTCTTTAGTTCCTAATCCTAAGCTATCTAATATACTCTTACCGGTATTCTTACCATACACTCCATCAGGTAAGGAACCAACCTTTTCCTGAATAAACTTTGTTAGTTCCTTTTCTGATAATTTTAAGCTTTTAATAATAGCTAATGCAGTATTAGGACCATAGGTACCATCTGCAGTCACTCCTACACCAGCTTGAATTTGTTTGGTGATCTCTTTAGTGGACATATTGATATTTATGTAATTTTATTATAATTCAAGCTGTCTAGCCTAAATATTATTGTTATGGAATTTATTATACAATTTGTACAAGATCAGCCATGGTTCGGAGTAGCAGCAGCAGCTGTTGTTCTCGCATCATCTATCACAGCACTTACACCTACACCTAAGGAAGGTACATTCTTAAGCAAAGCATATAAAGTTATTGAAATGCTTGCTTTGAATATTGGTAAGGCTAAAGAAAAGGCTGCTGCAAAAGCAAAAGCTAAAGCAAAGAAGTGATAATTTAGTATGTTAGGTTTAGTTAAAACTGCTATAACAGCATTAAGTGCTTATTTGCAATTACGCAATAAAGCTTTCTACTATAACATTACTCAAGAATCTAGAAACAAACAACAGGATATTATCAATGAAATTGAAAGTTTGCGTAACAAGCGCAGCGCTGCTGCTACTGAGCGCGCTGACCTCTTGCAGTCCCAGCTCCTCTCTGAAAAACAGTACATTAAACATATATCAACCTTCTACAATAGTATTGACCCCGGGGGTGACAGTACAGACTAAAGAAGGTCAATATACTCCTCAGTTAGAGGAAATATGGCATTCAGATAAAAGGTATAGAGACTTAGAAAGAAAGTTATATTATTCTAAATAATAACAAAGCCGAGCTTAAGCTCGGCTTTTTTTATCTAGTCTTACCTTGACCCTTGTAACGCTTCTTATAATTCTTGGAGCGCTTGTGTCTAGAGCTCTTAGTCTTTGAAACAATACCTGGACGACGCTTCATCTTACGCTCCTTACGTTGATTAGTAATTCTCATATCTATATAATAGCTTCTAATTCGCCTCGTTCAACTAATTCGTTGTAATTTTCTTGATGTAGACCGTTAACATCATCTTTAGATTGACCGTAATACTCCACAGCATAGTTGTTATCAATTAAATGCTCGTTAATATTAACACCTTCATCAGTTATAATAGTGCCGAGTATACGCCCAAACTTACCTTTAGTATCAAGAGACGTCTTAATAACTACCTTTGAACCTTGATCAACGAATCCTTTAACAACACTCTTAGCTAACAAGCCAGCAGCCTTCTCCTTAAGGTCTCGAGTTCTGCACTCCGGAGTATCGACTCGATATAGACGTACGCTTTGATTATTAAGTACAATATCAAAACCTAAATCTATATCTAATCTGATAGTATCACCATCTACTACTCGTACCACTGTTGCTCTATAGCAAAATGGCTCCATTATTCCGATGTGGGTATAACGTATGATGTATCTGGTTCAGGTTGAGCCGGTGGATTAAATACAGATTCAACTTGTGAAGCAAATACGACATCCCAATGTTCGATTGGACATAGCGCTAAAAGCTGCGCTTGTGTATTCCAAGCACTCTCTGCAGAGAGACCAAAGCCATAAGTATCATCATCATTCATAACAATGTTATTAAATTCGGATACATAATACTGAGCATCTCCCGACACACCGTTCGTATAGGTCATACCTACTTCCCATTCAACTACCTTACCATTCTCTAAAGACGGTACTGCTACTGTTAATTCTTTTGTTACTGCCATACCTTTATTTATTACAACGATATTAATTTACAAGAGAATAGCCGCTACATAAGGCACGACTCAAGTATAACGGCTATTCATTATGTCCTTCGGGTAGGGTGCTCAAATTGGCGCTCGAGCACGGACATATACTACTATTTAATATAGCACCATATATGCCGAAGGCAAATAAAAAATATATCTCCGTAGGAGCCAAAATCCGCCGCTAGGTATTCCGAATCACTATAATACTCAATAGTATAATGGCAGCAAAATAGCCAACTGCCTCTAAGGCCGGAATAACATGGTTAATTATATAATCAGTCATAATAGAGAGATCAGAGATTCTCTAGTATATACTAAATCGTCTCTTAATCCATACCATTATTTATTCTAGACCTTCTAAATCTTCACAAATATATTGAAGATATAGTGGTGTATTAGAGATACTAGATACTTAGATAACCAGAGTATCCAGACTATCCAGAGTCTCTCAGTGTATGAATATTTGTGCCTGCGGCGCTGTCTTAGAACTCTCTATATAGATATACTAGAGAGATCACACACACGGTAGATACCCAGAGTAGCGATACCATCTCAAACTCATTCATTAGAGTATTTATAGAGGGGGTATATATAGAGATGCCATTTCCGCGCTCAAAAATTTTTGTAGGCCATGGGTATCTAAACCTTTATTTCTAGCCTCTATATATTAACAATCTGGAGCGCAACGGGTCTCTAGAGAGGGGGTTCTCTCAGAGACGGGGGTGTTTCACAGACCCCGGGGGTTAAGAGAGTGCGTGCCTTTCTCTCCGATGGTCTGTCTCGAGCTTCTCCTTCATCGTCATACCATACACTATCCCATACCTTTCTAAATGCCTCTGCATATGTACAGTCCCAAACCTTAGACATCTTGATAGCGTCCTCATGTGCTTCCATCATCTCTTCTAGCTTTGTCATACTTATATTATATCTGAGTTCCTAATACGATTCGAAGTATACCTTCTCGATTCCTTTGAACACCTCTACTGTGGCTAGTATCGATACTCCACAATCCTCAGCTTCATTCTCTTCTTGTGCTAGTGAGCCATATGCTCTATGCTTAGCTGCCTTGATGGCGCTCTTAATAGAGTTACTGAATGCAATGCCAGTACCCATATGGTAGCCCTTAGATCCATTTGAGTGTTCATATGCTACTGCTTTATATGTTGCTGTTCTCATAACTATATTATATTAGAGTTCCTTATACACTCTCCCAACCCCATCAACAAACAACTCACCCTCTTCACCATACTCCATATACTTCTCAATCACTCTCACCCCATACTTATTTACTACATCATCATAACCACTACCACCAAACACCTCAATACTAATCTTATTAAACAATTCTATATTCATACTCTTATTATACTATAGTTCCTTTTTAAACCCCTAACCCTCTTCACCTAACTTCTTAACACTATCAATCTCTTCCCATTCAATATAATACTCATCTCTCACTCCATCCCAAACATCAATTCCTCTCTCATTAAACCCTCTCACTCTACACTCTTCAACATATCCTTTAATATTAACTTCAATCCAATCTCCTTTTTTAATTTCTTTCATACTTATATTATATTGAAGTTCCTTTTTCAAACTAATTAGGAACGCGCCTAGGTTCAGAGCGCCCGTAGGTTGGTTCCTTTTACAGAACCTTCCTTTCTTATTAGAACTCAACTAATACTTCATCATCTAATTTGAAGATACTAGCAACCATCTTGTTAATATGTTTGATGATGAGAGGATTGTCTTCAAACTCGAGTGCTGAATCAAATACTTCTTTCCAGAATCCGATCTCAAGAAAGCGACCTTCAACATCCTTTCCAGTTCCATTCTCATAAATCTCATCACATACATTATAGTCAAATCCAACTTCCTTATAACTAACAACTTTTACTTCTTTCATACTTATATTATATTGGAGTTCCTTTAGAGTTGGTCAATTACATTTGCAATAGCATCTTTTACTTCTTGTGAGGGAGCGACTTCAAGTGCTTCTTCTAACAACTGCCAACATTCTTTTACTTCCTTCATACTTATATTATATGCGAGTTCCTT
>Ga0222715_10002771_pt1 | contig 15897 bp, 16 predicted proteins | sample C33_9DmetaG_FD_165056 | JGI IMG/M metagenome (GOLD analysis project Ga0222715, IMG submission 165056) | Estuarine water microbial communities from San Francisco Bay, California, United States - C33_9D | ecosystem: Environmental > Aquatic > Marine > Unclassified | place: USA: California... | reverse complement strand
ATTGCAAGCATAGGTCCTAATCCCATTGACACAGTTGGAAACTGCCAAAACTTTGGCATCAACCAAGGGTGTGGATATGAAGAAAGTCCCCCTGGTTTTACTTCTTGTCTAAAACTATCTAATTGTTTTTCATTTAATCTGCCTTCTAAAAATGCTCTAGCATAGATGCCTGGTGCACTATGACCTTGAAAATAAACTAAATCACCACCAAATTTATTATTTTTAGCTCTCCAAAAATGATTCATTCCTACATCATAAAGTGTTGCTGCAGATGCGAATGTTCCTATATGACCACCTAATTCAGGAAATTTTTTATTTGCTCTCACAACCATGGCTGCTGCATTCCATCTAATTAAAGATCTAATTCTTCTTTCAATGTTCTGATCTCCATTGGACTTGACTTCTGCCTCTGGTGGGATTGTATTTATGTAAGGAGTGTGTTGTGTATAAGGAATATTTGCACCTTCTTGATATGCTTTGTTGATTAATTCTTTTATCAAAAAATGAGCTCTTTGATTTCCATCTTTTTCAACAACTGCAGATAAAGACTCTAACCAATCTTGTGTCTCTAATGGATCAATATCATTTTCATTTGTAACTTGAATTATTGTTTGTTTTTTTTCTGGGGCTGGACTTTGTTGAATAGCTTCTTCTTTTTTTTCATTCTTTAAAACAGATTCTGCTTGTTTAATAATACTTTCTGTATCTTTAGGAATTGGCTTTTCTGAAGGGCTTTCTTTTGAAGACTCAATACTTAATAATATGTCTCCTTTAGAAACTTTATCACCCACTTTAATATTTACAGATTCTATCTTACCAGAAACTGTTGATGGAATTTCAACACTAGATTTGTCACTCTCAATGGTAACAACAGGATCATTTAAGTTTATTTGATCTCCAACTTTTACTAAAAGTTCAATGACCTCAACTTTTTCAAATTCACCAATGTCCGGAACAAGTAATTTTTCACTCATTATTTTAAATCGATTTATACACTTAAAAAAAACTATATCTCATGTTATTTTAGCACAATAATAAGCCTTTTTGTGCAAACCTGTATTTTTATTGAACAAAAAACTTTAAAATTAACAAATAAATAAGAAGTTAATTTCTCTCAATGCACATGGCTATTCCCATTCCACCACCAATACAGAGGGTGGCACAACCTTTGCTTTTATTTCGTCTAATCATCTCATGAATAAGGGTTACTAAAATTCTGGTTCCTGAAGCTCCAATTGGATGTCCTAATGCAATTGCCCCACCATTAACATTTACAATCTCTTTAGGAATTTTAAGATCTCTAATTACAGCAATACTTTGAGCTGCAAATGCTTCATTTATTTCAAATAAATCGACATCTTCTCTCCTCCATTCAGCTTTTTCTAAAGCTATATTAACAGCCTGAATTGGACCTAACCCCATCAACGAGGGTTCAACACCACAAGCTGCCCAAGAGACTACTTTAGCTAAAGGCTCTATATCTCTATGTTCTGCTTCATCTCTAGACATTAATATAGTTGCTGCAGCACCATCATTGATTCCTGATGAATTACCTGCGGTGACTGTTCCATTTTCTTTGAAAACAGTTTTTAGTTTTTTTAGATCTTCTAAATTTAAATTGCTTCTTGGATGTTCATCTTTTTCAAAAAGAAAATTTTTATTATCTGTATCAATCTTTAATTTGATCAGCTCATTTTTGAATCTATTTTCATTTGTAGCTTTTTGAGTTTTTTCTTGAGAATTTAATGCAAATAAATCTTGTTCATCTCTAGAAATTTTATATTTTTCTGCAACATTTTCAGCAGTTATTCCCATGTGATAATTGTTAAATGAGTCTATTAATCCATCATTGATCATCGTATCTACTAACTTATTTTCATCTAGTTTTTTATCTTCTCGATAAAATATAGCATGTGGTGCTCTAGACATATTTTCTTGTCCACCAGCAACTATAATTTTATTTTCACCTAGTTTAATAGACTGATATCCTGAAATTACAGATCTTAATCCAGATCCACATACTTGATTGATTATATGTGCAGGTTTTGAAACTGGAATTCCAGCATGAATAGAAGCTTGTCTTGCTGGGTTTTGCCCTAATCCAGAAGTCAAAACATGTCCCATAATCACCTCATCAATATCGTCTGATTTTAATTTTGATTTATAGACAGCTTCTTTAATAGCTAATGCACCTAATTTATCAGCACTCAAACCTTTTAAAGATCCTTTATATGTGCCTATAGGTGTTCTTAATGCAGCTGTAATAACTACATCATTTGATTTTTTACTCATTGATAGTACAGCATAATATTTTATAACTTAAATAACATTAAAAACTTTGATATGTTGAGCAAATTATTTAATTAAGGACCGCTGGCCAAATTGGATAAGGCGCTCGGCTACGAACCGGGAGATTCCAGATTCGAGTTCTGGGCGGTCCACCAAAAAGGATAAATAACAATGTTAGATTGGCTACTAAAATCATCACTACAAAAATCAGTTATATATTTTTTTATAATTATTTTAATAATTTTATTAATTTTAACTTTCGTACTATAAAGAATTATGAGTAATCAATTTGAGCAAATAAGTATTAAGCCTGGTTTTATGAAGCATAATGGTGGTGTTTTATTTAGAACTATTTCTGAAACAGAATATGAATTTAAAACTACAATTAATGAAAATCATTTAAATGCTGCTGGGATAACTCACGGTGGTTATTTATCAGCCTTAATTGATGCAGGAGCGGGGACTGCTGCACATAGAGCATCTGGAAATGCGCCTTGTGTAACTATTTCATTGGATCTAAAATTTATTGGTGCATCTAAAGTTGGTGATGAAGTTACTGGTTTTACAAGAATTCTTAAAAAAACAAACACACTAGTATTTTTATTTTGTGAGCTCAAATGTAATGATAAAATTATAACTTCAGCATCGGGGATATGGAAAATTTTAAAAATAAAACCCTCTGATCTTGGTCCTGGTGGTTAATTTTAATTAAGTTCAGTTCTTAATTTTTTTTATTCATTATTTGTAAAATAAATATAGGGCTAATAACAATAAAACCAAAGATCATAGTTTTCATTCCTGGTGCAACAAAAAATAACGAAACAATTCCAATAATCCATCTTTCTAGTACAGAAAGTGGTTTAAACCAGTAACCTGAAAATGCTATACCAATAAGAGCAATCCCAATCATTGCACCCAATAAAGTTATTAATAGAGTTATTAAATTAAAATCATCAGTTATTAAAAGTAAAGAAGGAGAAAAAACAAATACAAATGGCACTAATGCTTTCGCTATACCCAACCTAAATGCTGTATTACCTGTTTGGAATGGATTAGATTTTGCTATTCCTGATGCAGCATAGGCTGCTAATGCTACAGGTGGAGTAATATCAGCCAAGACTCCATAATAGAATACAAAAAAATGTGCTACTAATGGTTCAATATTTAATTGAGCTAGAGCAGGAGCTGCAACAGCCACGAGTATTATATAGGTTGCTGTAGTTGGAATTCCTGCTCCCATTATGATGCATGAAATTGCAATTAATATTAATGAAAAAAATAAAGTAAGTTCTTCCAATGAAAAATAAGAGATAGGCCAAATATTTCCAAAAAAACCTCCTATATCTCCTGCTGTTTGTAAAACAACAAATCCTAATCTAAAGCCCACACCTGTTAAGGTAACTACACCCACTATTATACCAACACAGATAGCAGCTGCACCAACAGCAAGAGTATTTTTTGCTCCTGAGGCAAAACAATTAAACAAATCTTTTAAAGTAAGTTTATTTTTAGGTTTTAATATGCCCACTACTACGCACGATATAATTGCATATATTGCTGCAAAGTCTGGTGTCTTTCCAGATAAAATAAAATATACCAGAATAAAAAGAGGTATTAACGAAAGCCAATTTTCTTTTAATACATGAAAAAATTTAGGCATCTCTTTATCTTCTAATCCTCTTAACCCTAATTTTTTTGCCTCAAGATGAACCATGATAAAAATTCCAAAATAATGAAGAAGTGCAGGAATTAATGCTGCCGCCAAAATATCTTTAAGGGGTATCTCTAAATACTCAACCATAATGAAAGCTGCAGCACCCAATATCGGAGGAGTAATTTGGCCACCTGTTGAAGAGGCTGCCTCTACTGCGCCTGCAAAATGTGCAGGATAACCAATTTTTTTCATAGCAGGTATTGTCAATGATCCTGTTGTGACTGTGTTAGCTATAGATGAGCCTGAAATAGTTCCCATAAAAGCTGAAGAAAATATAGCAACTTTTGCTGGCCCACCTGAAAACCTTCCCGCTACAACCATTGCTAAATCAATAAACAATTTTCCAAGACCCACTCTTGTTGCCAAAACACCAAATAAAATGAACAGAAAAACATATTGAGCCATAACACCAACGGCAATGCCATAAACGCCCTGATTTGTTATATAAATATGATTAACAAAACCCAACCAACTTGTTCCTCCGTGCTTCAAAGCACCTGGAGCTAAAGGTCCAAAAAGAGCAAATAGAGTAAAAATTATTGCAATAATTGGAAGTGTAGGACCAACAGAACGTCTTGCAGCTTCTAGAGTTAAAATTATTAATACAGAACCAATAAAAACATCTACCAACCCTGGGTTTCCTACTATGCTTGCGAGTTCTTTTGATGGAAGAAATGGCAAGTATAAAGCCGAACCAACTGCCAAAAATGCAAATATATAATCTAAAATAGAAATATTTTGAAAATAAAAATATCCTTTATTAGTTTTGTTTAAATCTTCTTTTTTATTCGAGCCAAATAATAAAAAAACTAAAGCTAACACAAACGAAATATGAATTCCTCTATGTAGAACTTCTCTTACTAGACCAAATCCAGAGGCCCAAAAATGATAGACTGACATTAAGACCAATAATAATGAAACTAATACTTCGAGTTTTACACCTAACTTTCTAAACGAAAGTTGAGGATCATAATTTTTTTCGATTTCTTCTAATTCTTTTTCTGTTGGGATTTGATTATTCATAAAAAAACCCTGGGTTTTAGGCCCAGGGTTTAATGTATTATTTATTTAATTAGACCTGCTTCTTTGTAGAAACGTTCTGCTCCAGGATGCAATGGTACACCGACACCTGCCAAGGCAGTCTCTGGTGTAATTGTTTTTCCTTTTGAATGTCCAACATCCATCAACTTACGGGACTCGGCGTTCCACAAAGCTTTAGTAATATTGTAGATTAAGTCATCATCTTCTTTTGCAGATGTAAACCATTGAGCACCTACAGCTACAGTGTTAGTTGATTTAACACCTTCATAAGTACCTTCTGGTATTGAACTTTGAGAAAAGAAACCATGTTTATCAGTTAATTTTTTTGCTCCAGCACCATCAATTGGAATCAACTTAATTGAAACAGAAGATGCTAGTTCTACTAATGCGCCAGTAGGATATCCAGCAACTACAAAAATTGCATCAACTTTTCCATTTCTTAAAGCGTCTGTTGCGGCATTACCTTTTAATGCTTCAGCTTGTACATCTTTTTCACTAAGGCCGTTTGCTTCTAATATTAAAAGTGCATCCACATATGTTCCTGAACCTGGCTCATCTAATGATACTTTTTTTCCTTTTAAATCTTTTACAGATTTAATTTTGCTTTTCTTTAAAGTAACTAAATGAATGTGTTCTTCAAATAAAGCAGCTATTGTTCTTAAATCTTTGGCAGGCTCCTTACCTTCCATAGTTCCAGTTCCTGTGTAAGCCCAATAAGCAACATCAGACTGAGCAAATCCAGAATTTCTTAAACCAGATATGATTGCGTTTACATTATCTACCGATCCTCTTGAAGAAACAGCTGAGGCAATTAAACCATCAACACCACAACTTCCACCTTTACCACATTCTCTTGACCCTGGAGGTTTAGAAATTGCATTAGCAATCATTCCTCCAACTGGATAATAAGTATATGCAGTTCCACCAGTACCTATTGTGAAGAATGAAAGTTCTGCAGAATACGTTTTTCCAGCAAAACTAACTATCACAAATAATGTTACTGCAAATTTTTTAAGTAAATTTTTTAACATTTTGTATCTCCTCTATTGTTTTTTAATAAAATTAATTGTTACACTATGTTAAGATGAACCTAAATATTTAATAACTAAATTTGTTATCCAATTCGAAAATGAGAACTTTTACACTTGCGATTCGGTCATGTTTTAACCTATTTTTGTTCTCAAAGGACAACAATATGTGGTGGAGTAAAAATTTAAGGTACCATCAATAGAAATGTCTAAAAATAAAATTACAGCTGTTCTTGGTCCAACAAATACCGGCAAAACCTATCTTGCAATAGAAACAATGCTTTCTTTTGATTCGGGAATGATTGGGTTTCCATTACGTTTACTTGCACGAGAGGTATATGACAAAATTATAAAAAAAATAAGCTCTGATAAAGTTGCATTAATCACCGGTGAAGAAAAAATAATTCCCCCTAATGCTAAATATTTTCTTTGCACAGTAGAATCGATGCCAATCAATAAGCATTTAGATTTTGTGGGTATTGATGAAATACAAATGTGTGCAGATCATGAGAGAGGTCATATTTTTACTGATAGATTGTTAAATCTTCGTGGCGAAAAACTAACGATGTTTATGGGCTCTAGTACTATTAAAAATATAGTCAATAAACTGAACGAAGACACTGAATTTATAAATAGAGAAAGACTTTCTAAACTTACCTACGTAGGGCATAAAAAAATATCAAGAATAAATAGAAAAACTGCAATAATAGCTTTTTCAACTGAAGAGGTTTATGCAATTGCAGAACTTGTACGTAGGCAAAAAGGTGGAGCAGCTATTGTTATGGGCTCTCTAAGTCCAAAAACAAGAAATGCTCAGGTTGAATTATATCAATCAGGAGATGTTGATTTCCTAGTTGCAACAGATGCAATTGGTATGGGAATTAATATGGATTTAGAAAATGTATATTTTTCAAACCTTAAAAAATTTGATGGTAAAAAATTAAGACGTCTTAATATGTCTGAGATTGGGCAAATTGCTGGAAGAGCAGGTAGATATTTAAATGACGGTAGTTTTGGAGTGACTGGAGACTGCAAAGATATTTCAGCCGAAGAAGTAGAATTACTTGAAAATCATAAATTTGAAGAAATTAGAATGTTATTTTGGAGAAATTCTAATTTAAATTTTAATAACGCTTTAAGTTTAATTAAATCACTTGAAGAAAAACCCAATAAAGATTGGTTAAGGAAAATACACGAGTGTGGAGATGAAAAAGTATTAAAATATTTTTTAAAAGATATGGAAGGTAACAAAATTGAAAACAATAGAGAAACACTTGAATTACTTTGGGAGTGTTGTCAAATTCCAGACTTTGTGAAAAAAACATATGGAAATCATATTGAAGTTGTTGGCAAAGTATTCAATTTTTTAAATAGCAATGATGGTAAAATTACCAATGATTATATGAGATTACAGTTAATGAAATTAGATAAATTAGAAGGAAATGTAGATTCTTTGTCAAATAGAATTGCAAATGTTAGAACTTGGTCATATGTTTCTAATAAAATTAATTGGGTTGAAAACCAAGATTATTGGATAGAAAAAACAAAACTATTAGAAGATAGATTATCAGATAGACTACATGAAGAGCTTACAAAAACATTTATTGATAAACGAGCCAGTGTACTCGCAAGAGGCTTAAACCAAGATATGGATTTTAAAACTGAAATAATGGAAGACGATAAAGTAATAATTGATGAGCAGTTTATTGGTGATTTAAAAGGTCTAAAATTTGAAATGGACTTAAAGGTTGGGGCTTTAGAAACTGACATTAAATCTTTGAAAAAGGCAGCAAGACAGACTGTGGGGCCCGAGCTTCAAAAAAGAGTTCAGATAATCATAGAAACAGGTCTAATTGAATTAAAAGATGATTTTAAAATCTATTGGAAAAATTTTCCTATTGCAAAATTATTAACTGGAAAAGATTATTTAAATCCAGATATACTTTTAATAGTAGATGATCTTTTAGATAATAATGACAAACAAAAATTATCAGAATTTATTGAAAAATGGGTTAATGAAAAAATTAATTTAATACTAAAAAGTTTAATTGATCTAAGAAATTTAAAAGAAAGTAACTCATCCATTAAAGCTTTAGCTTATCAATTGTATGAAAACAATGGTGTAGTTAAAAGAGAAATGGTTACCGAATACTTAAAAAAACTTGGGCAAGATGAAAGAAAAATTTTAAGAGACTTAGGGGTGAAGTTTGGGCGTTATCATATTTTTTTATTCAAACTATTAAAACCTGAAGCAGTTTCTTTAAGAACTTTATTATGGAAAAATTTTAACCAAAAGTATTTTGAATTGACGCCACCTACGTTTGGTTTAAATTTTTTAGATGACAAAAATAAAAGAAATAAAAAATTTATGCTTTTATGTGGATTTGAAAATTTTGATAATTATTTTGTTAGAATTGACATCTTAGAGAGATTATTTATGCTAATTATTAATGCTAGCCCTGAAAAAGATAAAGAAATTAAACTAGTACCAGAGATGCTTAATTTATTAGGATGTAGTAAAGATAACTTTAAGAAATTGATTGAAAAAATGAATTATAAAACTTTAGAAAAAGACAATGATATGTATTTTAGATATAATCCAAAAAAACAAATTAAAAAAACTTTTAAAAAAATAGATACTTCAAACAGCCCATTTAAAGTATTGAAAAACTTAAATTTGAATTAATGATTAGCTTTTTTAAAAATAAAGAAAAAAATGAACCTCAGGATAACTCTTATTCTAAAATTGCTGCCTTGCTAATTCATGCAGCAAAAATAGATGAGGCTTATGAAAAAAAAGAAGAAGATATTATTAAAGAAACGCTTATTGATTTAGGCGCACCGGTCTCTGAGATGGATAAAATTATGTCTGAAGCAATAATTGTTGAAGATAACTCAAATCAAATATTAGATTTTACAAGAGAAGTAAAAAATGTTCCAGATTCTGATAAAATTAAAATAATTGAGTCATTATGGAAAATCATCTATTCAAACGATAGTGCTGACATTTATGAAACAAACTTAATGAGAAGACTCTCGGGTTTACTATATGTGGATGCCAAGACAATGGGAGACTTGAAGTTAAAAGTAAAAAGTGAATTGGAAAAATGACATACGTTGTAAATGATAAATGTATTAAGTGTAAACTAATGGACTGTGTTGAAGTCTGCCCTGTTGATTGCTTTTATGAAGGCAAAAATATGCTTGTAATTAAACCGGAGGAGTGTATAGATTGTGGCGTTTGCGAGCCAGAATGTCCAGTAGATGCGATAGTAGCAGATACTGAGTCTGGGAGCGAAAAATGGCTTGAACTAAATACAAAGTATTCTGAAATTTGGCCAAATATAACTATTAAAAAAGATCCTCCAGAGGATAATGAAAAATATAAAAATGAAGAAAACAAGTACGACAAATATTTTAGCGAAAATCTTTAAAAAAACTCCTGAGAAAAAAGTAAAAAAAAAAACTAAAGCAAAGGTAGCAAAAAAGCCTACGCCTACTAAAGCTAAAGTTATAAAAAAAAATATCTCAGTAAAAAAAACTAAAACAATAAAAGCAACTCCAACTAAAATTAAAAAAAATTTAAAAACAGTTTCTAAAAAAGCTGTTCCAGAAAAAGTAGAAATTAAAACTGATAATTTAAGAATTTCAAAAAGTAATGAGGTTAAGCCTGAAATTAAAAAGGTAAAAAAACAAGAAACAGAAAAAAGAGAATATAAAGTTAAAGATTACGTTGTTTATCCAAAACATGGCGTTGGCCAAATTACAGAGTTTAAAAAAATTAATATTGGCGGAATTGATGTTGAAACTTATGTTCTTAAATTTGAAAAAGACAAAGCCAATGGTATGGTTCCTGTAAATAAGCAATCTCATCTTAGACCTCTTGCAACAATAAATCAGGTCAATAAATGTATATCTATTTTAAAAAGCAAGCCAAAAATTAAAAGATCTATGTGGAGTAGAAGAGCACAGGAATATGAAGCAAAAATTTCTTCAGGCAAAATCTATGAGCTTGCAGAAGTTGTTAGAGATTTAAATAAAGGTGACGACTTAATGGTTGATCAATCATACAGTGAAAGACAGTTGTTTGAAAAAGCTTATGAAAGAATTTTATCTGAATTTCAAATAGTGATGGGTGTATCATTAGAAGATACCCAGAAAAAATTAGATAAAGCTTTAAAGAGAAATTTGGAGGGCCAAGCAAAAGCTGTGGCTGCACCAACTAAGATTAAAGAACCTATCACAGAATCTGACACAGACTCAGAGCCAATTACCGATACTGAGGATTAAAAATTAGGGCAAAAAAAAACGCCTCTCACACATAACGTTATGAGAAGCGTTTTTTGAAAAGTCTAAGATACTATCTTTTTCTTTTCTTCGCTTTTTTAGCTTTTTTAGCTTTTTTCTTAGTTTTCTTTTTAGCTTTTTTAGCTTTTTTCTTTGTAGCCATCTTTAGCTCCCTGTTTAAGTTAAACGAATCAAAGTGATTCGCTGTTAACTTATTTTTATTTTTTTATACAAGTGATGTCAATTCATTAATTAATTGGCAAATTACAAATTTATTTTTTAAAAAAAATTTTTTTTAAAATTTTTGTTATGTAAAAAACATTAACGTTTATGCGACTTATGATGTCTTTTATAAAAATTAATTAAAAAGTTTTTCTAACTCATTTTGATAAGTTTTTATAATTTTATATCTTTTTAATTTTAAAGTAGGGGTCATCATATTGTTTTCAATTGTAAATTGATTTTTAATTACAAAAAACTTTTTTATTTTTTCTATTTTACTTAAATTTTTATTTATTTTTTCTATTTCTATTTTAATTTCTTCATTCTTTATATTTTTATATTCTGAGCTTAAAACAATTAAACAAACTAGATAAGGTTTATTATCACCATAAACTAAACTTTGCTCTATGTAATTAGATTTATTTAAATCACTCTCTATTTTGATTGGAGAAATATTATCTCCACCTGGAGTTATAATTATATCTTTTTTTCTATCTGTTATTTTTAAAAACTCGCCATCAAACTCTCCAATGTCACCTGTAGATAACCATCCATTCTTTAAAACTTTATTTGTTTCTTCTTCATTATTCCAGTAACCCAACATCACATTTTCTCCTTTAACCAGAATCTCACCATCATTTGCAATTTTAACTAAATTTCCCCTAAATGGTTTGCCCACAGTTTCTACCCTGATTTCATTAATAGAATTACAGCTTACTACAGGAGATGTTTCGGTTAATCCGTACCCTTGTAAAGTTGGGAGACCAATTGCATTTAAAAAGCAACCCACTTCTTTGTCTAACGCTCCTCCTCCTGAAATAAATGCCTTTAAATTTCCACCAAATTGTTCTTTGATTTTCTTTCGTACTAAAAGATCACAAACAAAATTTATTAAACTTTCTATTAATGAAAATTGCACTCTATTTAATTTCTTATTTCCAAGTTTGATGGTTTGATTGATTAAAAATTTTTTTATTCCTGTAGCTTTACTAAAATTAGTATTTATTTTTTGATGTAAATTTTGATAAAATCTAGGAACTGCCGTCATTATCTCAGGTGAACAATTTCCCATATTTTTTATAAGTTTTTCTATACTCTCAGCATAGAATACCTGTGCTCCCACGACTATTTGAACAAATTGGACTGTATGTTCGTATGAATGAGAAAGGGGTAACCATGTCAAAAATTTAGGTTTTTTTGAGACAAACTCTTTTAATAAACCAAGGGCTCCCTCACAATTGTTTAAAATTCCACCATGGCTTAATACAACTCCTTTTGGATTTCCCTGGGTACCAGATGTATAAATTATACAAGCAACATCTTTTCTTTGAATTTTTAATTCAGAAAAATTTAAGGAATTAAAGTTTTTATTTGCAAAAATTTGATTAATACTTACATGAAGTTCTTGGTCAAATTCTTCAATTACATCAAAAAAAATTATTTTTTTTATAAATTTTTTTTTAGGTATAATATTTTTTACTTTTAAATACTGTGTCTTATCAGAAATGATTAAAACAGTCGGAGTGCAATCATCAATTATATACTCATAGTCTCTTTCTACATAAGTTGTGTAAGCTGGAACTGTTATGGCCTCTGAAAGCATAATAGATAAATCTGATATCATCCATTCTGGTCTATTTTCTGATATTAACAAGCATCTATCACCTTTTTTTATATATCTTGATATTTCCTCAGAAAGTTTAATGACATTTGAATACACATCCTCCCAAGAATATTTTTTTTCAACTTCTTTTAAGGACTGTAAAAATACACTTGTTTTATCTTGTGTAAGATACTGTTTATAAAATAGTTCTAATAAATTATTAATTTTGTTTATTTCCATAAAATATTGGTGGGCGAAGAGAGAATCGAACTCTCACTTCTTGCGAAACACGATTTTGAGTCGTGCGCGTCTACCAGTTCCGCCACTCGCCCTTTGTTTTTCTTATTATAACTATAAAATTAAATAGTATAAGAACATAATTTATATTAAAAACAAAAAAATGCTTAATGAATTATATCAAAAAACTTTAAAACTTGCTGCTCACAAGAAGTCAAATACTTATCTTGCAATTTTATCTTTTACTGAAAGTTCTTTTTTTCCAATCCCACCTGACGTTATGATTGCTCCAATGGTTATTGCAAAAAAAAATGATTACTTAAAAATTTTTTTAATAGCTACTTTATTTTCTTCACTTGGAGGTATCCTTGGATATTTCATTGGATCTTATTTTTTTGATCTTGGAATGATTGTAGTAGAATTTTATAATTATGAAGAAAAGGTAATTAATCTTAAAAATAGCTTATCTGAGGGAAGTGGTCTTTATGTGTGGCTTGCTACATTATTTCTTGCTGGGTTTACACCTTTGCCCTTTAAAGTATTCACAATAACAAGTGGTATGATTGGTTTTAATTTGCCTATATTTTTCATTATTTGTCTATTTTCTAGAGGGTTAAGATTTTTTATCGTCTCATACCTATCATATAAATTTGGTGATATTTTTAGCAAGTTTATGAAAACTGATGCTGCAAAATGGTTTACAATTTTAGGTATTATAATTGTATTAATTTTTACCCTAATATATTTTGCAATTAAATAACACGTACATGATTAACCGAAAAACTACACTTCATCTTATATTATTATTCAGTATTTTTGCTCTTTTAACAGCCTATTTTATTGAATATATTTTAGGTCATCAACCGTGCAATCTTTGTTTAATTGAAAGAATACCTTACATTGTTTCAATAGTTATAATTTTACTTTTTATTTTTATTCAAAAGTTTGAAAGATTTTTTTTAATAATTTTAAGTATTACATTTATTATAGCATTCACTATTTCGTTTTATCATTTTGGAATAGAGCAAGGTTTTATAAAAGAGTCTTTAGTTTGTGACTTAAATTCTAATAACGCAGATTTGACTAAAGAAGCTCTTCTAAATCAGCTAAAAGAAGTTACAGTTAGCTGTAAAGATGCAACGTTTAAAATTTTAGGATTATCTCTTGCTACAATAAATATTTTTATCTCTTTAATAATCACAACTATAACTATAAAACTTTTCTTAACTTATGAAAAAAACAAATAAAGAAAAAGTAAAAGAATTTATTCGAGTTGATCACGCAGGTGAACGAGGCGCAATAAAAATTTATGAAGGCCAATTACTAGCTCTAAATACATTTGTTAAAGATGAAAACCTTAAAAAGAAAATTGAAGAAATGAAAATTCACGAAAAAGAACACTGTGAATATTTTGAAAATGAAATTAAAAAAAGAAATATAAAACCTACAAAGTTTTTACCTTTATGGGATTTGCTTGGTGTAGGACTTGGTTTTGGCTCAACAATGCTGGGGAAAAAAGCTGCTATGCTATGCACTGCCTCAGTGGAAGAAGTAATTGACGAACATTATCTAAATCAAATTAATGAATTAGAAAATGATGAGAAAAAATTAAAAGAAAAAATAATTAAATTTAGAGAAGATGAGCTGCATCATAAAGATATAGCCTATAAAGAAGGTGCAACTAAAAAAGGAATGTATTCTATTCTGGATAAATTAATTAAAACTGGATCAAAAATTGCTATTAATATTTCTGAGAAAATTTAATTAAGCTTCTAACTCAACATCCCAATACAAATAATCCATCCAGCTCTTGTGTAGGAAATTTGGTGGGAAATTTTTACCATTTTTATGTAGGTCTTCTGTAGATGGCTGATATGGCTTTTGATTTAAGCTCATATCCAAATTTTTTAATAACCTTCCACCTTTTTTTACATTGCATGAAGAACAAGCAGTTACAACATTATCCCAGTTGGTTTGTCCACCTTTGGATCTTGGAAGTAAATGATCAAAAGTAAGATCTTCACCACTTCCACAGTATTGACATGAAAATTTATCTCTTAAAAAAACATTAAATCTTGTGAAGCTAGGATTAGACTGTGGTTTTATAAAACTTTTTAATGCAATAACACTTGGTAATCTCATATTAAACGATGGGCTCCTAATAACTCTGTCATAATTACTAACTATAACCACTCTATCCAAAAAAACAGATTTTATAGAATCTTGCCAGCTCCATAAAGACAATGGATAATAACTTAAAGGCCTATAATCTGCATTTAACACTAGCGCAGGACATTTTTCTAAAGACAAATTCTGATCGTTAAAAATCATTATAAAAAACTCTAACTGAAAAAAAATAATTTATCAATAAATAGAATTTAATTATATTTGAAAGTTATTTTTAATATAATTTAAAGCCGCGCTTGATGCCTCAATAGGAATATGATGTTCACAATTCTTTATCATTTTGGTTTCAATTTCAATATTATTTCTAATTAGGAAATCTTTTGCCTCTAATAAAAATGTTGGTGACACAACTGCGTCTTGATCACCATGTATCAATAGCATTTTAGTAGAAGAAGATTTTCTCATACTAAGATCATCTTGATTAATTATCTTACCAGAAAAACCAACAATACAATTATAATTTTGATTGCTAGTTAAACCTAAATTAATAGACATCATGCATCCTTGACTAAATCCTGATAAGCAAATTTGAGAATTATTAAGATTATATTCACTTTTAACTTCTTCAATATATTTTTGGAGTTTATTTTCTGCTTTTTTAGATTCTTCTAGAATATAACTTGGATCATCTTTAGTTAAATCAAACCATTGAAAACCTGCTGGGTTAATTTTACATTCTTCATGACCATCTGGACATAAAAAAATAGTATTAGGCAAAAATCTTTTCCAATTTAAGGTCAACATACTTATGTCTTTCCCATCACCCCCATAGCCGTGCAGTAAAATAATAGCATTTTTAATTGGTATATCTTTTTCTGGCTTAATAATTGTAGTTGATAGACAAAGTGTCATAGATGTTTTTATTATGTTTTTTTTATTAAAAATTATTCTACAATAGTTTCATGATAACAGGAACATTAGTTAAAATTTTAGGTATTGTGCTTTTAATAGTTGTAGCAGTCGTCTTGATCTTAGGAATTGGAACTTTGTTCAAAGGTGGCGAAACTAGCAAAAAATATTCGAATAAACTGATGCAGCTAAGAGTGTTGCTGCAATTCATTGCTATAGTAGCATTGGTTAGTTTTGCTTATTTCTTTAAAGATTAATCGTATTGTTTTAGCCAATTAATAAAATCCAAATTATTAAAATCAATAGAGCCCATAATACGCCCAAACTCTTCACCTTTTTTATTAAATAAAATAGTTGTAGGAACTCCCCTTAAAGAAAATTTTTTAGCCAAAGTAATTGGCGCATCAAAATATATCTCTAGATTTTGAATATTTAGTTCT
>Ga0222715_10002761_pt1 | contig 15924 bp, 23 predicted proteins | sample C33_9DmetaG_FD_165056 | JGI IMG/M metagenome (GOLD analysis project Ga0222715, IMG submission 165056) | Estuarine water microbial communities from San Francisco Bay, California, United States - C33_9D | ecosystem: Environmental > Aquatic > Marine > Unclassified | place: USA: California... | reverse complement strand
CAAATCTAACTAGGCCCACTGCATTTTTCAGAAATTCTTTTGCAAAAGTCACTAAAAAGTCACTAAAACAAGTTATATTTTTTTTAGAATGTTTTGATAGTGATATTTAAAATATTTCTCACGATTTTTAAATGGTAAGTTGTCAATTACAACTTCTTTCAAATTTAATTTATCTATTGTGTCTCCATCAAGATAATTTGATATTATCAACTTTTTATTTTCGTCAAAACTTATAAAGCCTTTATCAAAAAGTTTGTCAAAGGTCGGAGTCAATAACAACCCATTGTTTTTATCTAATCTTTCTGTATTATTACTTACACTCCATGGCTTAATATGGCTTGCAATTAACAAATCTTGTTTAGTAATGAGAGTGAAAGGGCAAAAGTTCACACTAGAATCTTCTAGTAATTTCTTTCTAAATTGACCTTGGCCAATTCTTGATACTACTAAATTCAATTTTTCAGTTTCATCAATTTCTGAGGAAGTTTTAATATTTTCTTCTTCCTCTTTAATTATTTTTGGATGTAAAACTTCTCCAAATTTTGACTCATAGTCCACATAAAGATGGCAAATAAACGAATAACTTTTTAAATCATCAGTGACTTTATATATTACAAGTTTACAAATTTCATAAAATGTAAGTTCTCTTAAAAGCTGGAATGGTTTGTCTTCGGATTTAACATAAACCCTTGGTCCCTCAATTTGATCCTGTTCTACCATTTTGAAATAAGGGAAATTCTGCAGCTCGTTAACCATTGAAAGCCTTTGCATGTATAAATTAGACAAATGGTTTTCTCCAATTAAATTAGCTCTATATTCTTGTTGCGGAAAAAAATATTCTGTTTTGATTTGTGACATGAACTGTTCAAGATTGCTTTTTTCAAAATAACAATCTATCTCAAAACCTTTGTTGCCAAAAAAACTCCTTAATTCTTTGTTGTCATTTCCAACATATAGTTTTGCTTCACCATTTCCAGAAGTAGTTGCTAACTTATTAGCTCTTAAAACAAAGGAATCGGCAATATTAATTGTTTTGTAAACACTTTGAACCTTATAAAGTTTGTTTTTTAATTTAATTTCTTCCATAAAGCGTAATATCCATCTCTTTAAGTAAAGCTATTAGAACATCTACAATTATACTATTGCCAGCCTGCCTGTACATCTGGGTATCGCTCACAACTATTTTAAAATCATCTCTAAAGCCCATTAGCCTTAAGCATTCCCTTGGAGTTAATTTTCTAATCTTTCCTCTCGGGTAGGTAATGTAATTATCAACACCCGCTCGATGCATTTTGTGCATAGTGGTCAACAATGGCCTCGCTACATCAAGATCTGTTTTTGTTGAAGTTTTAAAATTTTTTGTTCCACTGCTTAATACATAGTCTTTAACTTTTTTTGAAAGATAGTATTTTTCCTCTACCTCTTCTACATTAAAAACAAACTCATCAAACTTTGAATGTTTACTGAACTCTTCAAATACAAAATCACCATGCCAATTAAATTGTTGATTAGCTTTTTGACATAAAGCAATCTCACCATTGATTTGTGTATATCTTTTTTTAAAGTTTTTTGAAGATGTCACAAACTTAACACCTTTTTCTTTTAGAAAATACTTCGACTCAATTGAATCTTCTAAAAAATCTTTCATTAAAGTGTTTAGCTCTATTGGTTTAGGAAACTTAAAGTCTGTTTTTTTTCTAAACCCTAATATAAAGATTCTTGTTCGATTTTGAGGAATTCCATAATCTTTGCCATTTAAAAGTTTGTAATGAATGTCGTAGCCAAGATCTTCTAGAACATCTTTAATAACTTTAAAAGTGTTGCCTTTGTCATGATTTACTAAGCCTTGTACATTTTCAAAGATAAACACTCTCGGTTTTGTTTCATCCACAATTCTTGCAAAATCATAAAATAAAGTCCCTCTAGTGTCTTCTAGGCCAAGTCTCTTTCCTACCATCGAAAAGCTTTGACATGGAGACCCTCCAACTAACAAATCAACTTTATATTTATATTTTTTAGCATTAAAACTTGTTACATCTTCATACCAATCTTTTTCATCGATTTTATAGTTAGCAAAATATGTTTCTTTGCAAAATTTATCATTATCACAGGCAAATACAATGTTTGATTTTAAATTAAGTCTTTTAAATGAATACTCGATTGCACCAATACCACTAAATAGAGTGCCGACATTAATTGTTCTTTTTGGGTGCTTTAATTTTTTTGAAACCCAATCTTCATTTGAAAAATCAATTAATTTTTTATCAAACATTTCTTGCTGAGACATACTTTATATCTTAATAGAATTAGATTTATGAAAATTATTAGTAAACATAAGCAAGCCCTCTACATGTGGAACAGTATTTAATATTCTTTTTTTCTTTAAGAAATAAATTCTCACAGTACTTGGTCTTACAACTTGTAGCTTCATATTTATAACATATAAAATCTGAACACCACTCATCACATGTGTGTACTTTATCGTCTAAAGCATCTATCAACATATCAAGTTCGTGATCTGTAATTAAACTAAAGGGCTTTTTTGTTCTGAGGTTATAGCTTGCTCGCCAATCTAGAGAGTATTTGTAGCCATCGTAACAACCAAAACACATACCTCTACAGTCTTCATAGCATACATCAGGACCTTCATCGAAAGGTTCAATTAATGTGGCAATAGATAATACTTTATCAAAATTGTTATTTGTTTTTAGATGTTTCCAGGTTTCTTCTTCAAGAATCTCTTTAATTGCTAGTTGAATTCTTGTCTCTACTTTAACCATTACACTTTCATTTTAAGAATTTAGTAAGACAGTATTAGTCTGATATGTCTTCTCCAATATCATATTTTCCAAAAATTATTAGGTTTGACAACACAACATTTATAAAATACTCTCTTGCTTCACGATCTAGCTCTTTTTCTTCCTGAATACATTTAATAATATTGTGAACCATCCCTATTACTCTTGGATTGTGTAGCTCCCACATGTTTGATTGTTTACAGATGGCTTTAATAAATTCTAAATATCTAACCATTAAGAACCTAAATAAATTTTTTCTCTAGTAATAAGAAAGACGACCCTTTTCTTGAATCCTTCATTTCTACAAGCTGCAGTAAATATTGGTTCACCATCATCACCTACTCTTTTCAGAAGTTCTTCTACTAAGTCTTCGCTATTTACTCTCCATAGTTCAGATTCATATCTGTACTTCATATGTTTTTTTGCTTCATCGACAGCTCTCTTCATCTGTCTAAAGTACCTATCAATTTGATTTTTTATTTGATCTCGTTCGCTTTCAACTTTTCTCATTTGTTTTTGTAATTTCAAATTCTCGTAAAAGAATCCAAAACCAATACCTGTTCCAATCAGAATTGGCAACAGTTGTTCCATAGAGTATCTCCTTTGTATGATTTATTAATTTCTGTGGTCTATCGGTCTCAATAACTCATACAAAGTGTTTTCAAATTATGATGATTGAGTAAATAGATAGAATTATCTTTTTTTATGCCACATAGTTTAGACTACAAAAAACCCCAATAGTTACAGGCTTTTTAGGTTATTAAGTGTCCATACACAGCAAAAGTGGTTTTGATAAAATACTTATATGAACTATTTACCAAAATCAGTTATTGGTTGGATTTTTATTATATTTGCATCATTCGGGTTGATTGTTAACAGTCCAGAAAATGAAGGTTTAATAGACTACTTATTACGAATAGCATTTGTTTATGTATTATTTTTTATTTTTTCGAATCTATTTAATTCAAGTAGCAATAAAAATAGTTCAAAAAAACAAGTTTTGAAAAATTCAACAAAAAAAGAATCTGAAATCTTAGAAGATCAGCTAAAAGAACTTGAAGAAATAGAAAAGGTAAAAAAACTAAAGAATGAAATCAATGAGAAAAGAAAATCTTTAAACCTAAACTCATTAGATCACTTTGATGCAATAGTTCAAAAAATAAGCAAATATCGTAAAAACCTAAAAAAACAGAGAAACCTGTATGAAGATTTGCTTAGATTCAAGAAGAATAACTTAACAGTCTTGATATTTTTCACCATAATTTATGGACTGGTGATTTATTATCAAATTTCTATAAGAGACTTACTGGGTCTTACAACAATTCTGTTAACCATAGCTGGATTTACATTAGCTGGATTGCTTTTATATAGGAGATTTAGAAATCTTTCTATTAAATCAAAAGAAGCTTTTGAGAAAATTTTAGAATTAGAGCTAAGTTTAAAAGATCTAGAGTTAGAAAAGAAAAAGAACGAACCAACAGAATTAAAGTAAATGCCCATACACATCAAAAGTAGTTTTGATACTTGTATGACCTAACATCTTAGATATTTCAAATGGATGCTTATTGTCCTTAATTGCTAGTGCAACAGCTGTATGTCTGAGGTCATGAAACCTAAAAGGTTTTCCAATTGATTTTTCTAAAGCAGGAATAAAATATCGTTTTCGAAAATTATTAGGTTGAATTCTATTTCCTTGTAGAGAAGTAAAGACAGGACCTCCTTTTTTATTGTTAAAGAAATCTACAAGCTCCTTTGGAATCTCAACACTTCTTACGCTTTTAGCTGTTTTAGGTTGTGTGAGTACTGATTCTCCTTGAATAATGCTTAGTGACTTTGACACAACTACTGTACTCCCTTGAATATCAGAAGCATCTAATGCAAATAACTCCCCCTTTCTTAAACCAGTTAACCCAGCAAAGAGGATAAGTTCTTTAAAGTGTGGATCTATGCTTTCTGATAACCATACAAGTTCTTCCCTTGTGAGATATCTTTGTTCTCTAAACTCTTGAGCTGAAATACTTGATCGTACAATAGAGGTTTTGCAGGGGTTTTTATAAATCATATCTTCCTCAATAGCTGTTGCAAATATTCTCGAAAGGAGGTTTAATGCTTTCCTCTGAGATTCAGAAGCATAGTTGAGTTCTTGTAAGTGAAATAAAAAATCAACAACATCAGTTGGTTTGATAGCATCTAGTCTTCTATGGCCAAAAAAAGGGATAATAAGTTTGTTGTAGAGTTGTTCATGCTGGATCTTTGTACTCTTCCTATTGGACTGTTTAGAGTATCCAATCACTTCAAGCCAATCTTGAATAAGTGTTTGTCCAGCAAAAGGGCTGATATATTTGTTGGTGAGTAACTCTGCTTCTATGATTTTTTTAAATTTTGTAGCATCTGATTTTGTCTCGAATGTTTTCTGTCTTTTCTTTCCATTTGGTTCGTACCAATACACAGATGGTTTCTTTGTTACAGGGTGTAATCTAATTGCTGCCATAGTAGAAGATTAGAGACAGCGTGTGACGCTATTTTTTAACTATTAATCACTAGTAAAAATTATTTTTCCTTCTTCAAATATTCTTTTGGTAATAGGTACATTGAATTTATTTTCAGGTTTTTTAAGCCTTCTCACTTCTAGAAATTTTTCCCAAGTAAGTTCAATAACTCTAAGTAATTTATAATCTTTATCGAATTGCACGATAATCAAATATTCAAAATCTTGATTGCCACTTAAGCTATGAAACACTCCTGTTGCAGATCCTGAAACTGACTTTATTGAGTAGCGTTCACCTTTATTTGAAATCGCATCAATATTCTGAGTGCTTACAGTTGCTTTTTGAAGAGTAGGGAGAGTTGAGTTTTCATTATAGGTTTTTATTGCGAGGAACTCTCCAACTTCTCCAATCAAATTGTTCGTTGTGATTATTCCTCTTGATTTTAATTCTTTTAATATGCTTGGGTAAAGATTGATTAATTCTTCTGAGCTAAGAGAGGATAAATCCATAATTTATTCTAAAAAATAAATATTGCTTTTGTAAATTGAAATAAAAAATTACAGAAATTTCATCAAATATTAGGTCTAGGAGCACTGATATATGACCAAAAACTTTTTAGTGATTAAAAAGAGTGCGTTACTTTTGGCAACTTTACTCAATTCAATACATCAAAATATTTCCTCAATTTATAGATGATAATTAAAACGAATACTCAAATTAATGCAACTTTTTATGTAAATAGTTATTAGAGATATTTGTAATAGTAAATTTCATCTCTATACGATAAGTGGTTATAGGTTCTGTGAGTATAGTTAGTATGAATAAATTAATTCTCCAAACATCACTACAGTACTGAAGTTTTCTTCACCTCACTTTCTTGAGCAATTCTAATTTGAGTCTCTTCAATTAAATCAAGCACATCATCTAAATCAAAGCTTTTTTCATTATGCCTATACAAATGTTCTAATATTTCATGTTCCCTGTTTTTCATTTCATCAATATTCAAATTAACCAGCTTTTTGACATCATCCCACACTGAATCGTTCTTACAGTGGATACAGAAACACTCAGGATCTTCAAAGAAATATCGATTTGATCTACCTAGACCACCAGAAATTACTTTAATAAATCCTAAGCTTTTTAATTCATCGATGTGTTTATGTATTGTTCTCGTAGTCTTGTTTCTAAGTTGTGCAATTCGATTAATTGATGGAAATGTTCCAAGTGGGTCTTCAAAATTATGATGTTTTTTCAACATACAATATGTTTTAAAAGCGCCATCTGAGAGTTCTGTTGAGTGATACACAGCGATAGGAACCTGAATGAATCCAGGTTTTAAGTTCTCTGGCATTGTTTTCCTTTCTTTCTGCCATTTATTTAGTTATAAATTTAGCAGAGTAAAAAAGTTATACAAGTTTATTGTAATAAACTTAGATTATGATAAGATAAAGGTATGCAAGTTAAAAAACAGCTGAGTACTGTACATAATAAAAGAATTGACTATGTCTTCTCGTTTGACTCTTTCACACCTGGTTGGAAACAAGAAGTAAGTGTTGAGTTAAATAAAAACTATGAAGCAGAAGTAATAGGTCTAAATTGGATACAAAACAACAACTCTTCTCAAAAACTTGATGCAAAGCTTCATAGAGATTTTCATGTGGGAAAAATGCTTAATGAAATTAATACTTGGCTTGCTTTAAATGCAACAGAAGAAGCTGTTGGTATGAGTAAAGAAAAGCTTCTAGATCTCTGTAGTGACTACTTAAAAACCTATAAACATACAGGTGGTTGGAAGACCATTGAAGACTGGTGTTACTATGCCGCTGGATATTTTATTGAAGCCCACACCGAATCAAAGGTTCCATTGCATGAAAGAATTGGGAAAAGACTAGGTATTCAAAAAGCTAACTCTGATCACCTACTGCATAGAGGTAAAGCAAAAGGTTATTTTATGTCTTTTGGACAACAGAGAACTTTAGTGCCAACAAGAGTAATAGTAAGAACTATGAAGAAAATTGTGACTTAAGTTATGTTTAATATGAGAGCAATGAAAAAAATAATAATACTTTTTTTACTTATCTCCTTTTGTGGAGGAAGTGCTGAAGTAATTGAAGAGACTAAAACTGTTGAAGAAAGTTCAACCACTTCAACGCCAGCCTCCACTACTACCACTCAAACCACAATTATTAAACAAGAAGAACCCTTAGACACTTCTGAGAGAAGGTATAGAGGCGTGTTAAGAACAAGTATCAGACAAAGCGTACCTTTAGTTTATGATTTCAAGAACTACACAGAGACAGTTATAAACCCTGATCACGAATACATAGAATACTTTAGTTATGAAATTCGTATGCCTGTTGTTGATGATTCACAAAAATGTTCAAGTGAAGTGAACAGTGCTATCGAAGACACTGTAAATAATTTAATTGAAGATACAAAATCTGTGCTTGAGTATACAAATCCAGAAGAAGCTGAGGAAGAATGGGGAGGTTTTTCAGAGTGGTTGTCTATAGATTATGATATTGTCGAACTCTCTGAAGAGGTCATTTCATTGTTTATTTCACATAGTACTTATAGCTTTGGTGCTGCACATCCCATATCAGCAACAACGAGTTTTAATTATCTTGTAGAAGATTGTAGAGAGTTTGAAATACTGAAACTTTTTGATACTTCAAACACTGAGTATGAAGACTTAATCTCTCAAGAAATGCTCAATCAACTCTGTGCAAACGCAACTAAAGATGCGTGTGAAATATTTTTAAACTTTAACGATCCTTTTCCAACACTTACTGAACTGCTAGATTGTTGTAGTGCTTTCGCAGTTTCTGAGTTTGGACTCTTTGTTCAGTTTTGGGAGTACGAAGTAAGTGGGGGTGCCCAGGGAGAAGAGTTGATACTATTACCTTGGTATGACTTAGTCCCTGTTTTAGACCAGAGTGGACCTTATTCAAATGTGCTTAAAGAATACAGTGAAAGAAGTTGGTTAGTTTCAATTTTTGAACCTGCTTGGTATTTAAATGGTTGAAAAAATACTATATTTTTTAGAAGAGGGTTTCTATTTTGTAATTTATATATTCTTAATTTTTTTACTGTTGAAAGTCTTTTCTGCTTTTGGTAAATATAGAATGAGAAAAACAAATTTAAAACAACTTCGTAGAACTTCTCAAGATTTAGGTTTTATCAGAAGTTTGATATCTGGTGTGTTAAATGTAGTTTCTTATTTAATTTTACTTGCAGTATTAATTGGAGTATTTTACAGAATTTTTTTTGAATAATTTCTTATTCACTCCTAATTGTAAATATGTTTAGTCTATAAGTTTTTAACTGTTTTCTGAACACTCTTTATAAGTAGTTAAAAAAGTCACCAAAAAGTCACCAGAGAATAAAAATTTTGCTAAAAAATGACTTTTACAAGCCTAATTTTATTGGGCCTATAGCTCAGCCTGGTTAGAGCGCATCCCTGATAAGGATGAGGTCGTTAGTTCAAATCTAACTAGGCCCACATTTTTAAAACTTTTTAATTTATCATTAATAACATAAAAATATGAAAAAATTATTTAACAACTATCTAAATCTCGCTAAAAAGTTTCCTAAATCCTCCCAAAATGCAATCGTGATGATACTTTTATGGCTACCAATTTTTTTTATTGCTTGGGTTTTTCAAATATTTTTTTTATAAAAATTAGTGATAAAAATATATTTATAACTCCAAATAAAAAAATATATCCCTCAGGATGATTAGCTTCAACTCCTTGAAAATATTCTTTAATAGACGAATAAGCTAAATAAGAAAAACCTATTACTAGTAAGATTTGGATTTTCATTTTCATAAATTTTCTTATCTTAATGAATACTATTTAGTTTGATAGACTATAAGAATGAATTTTGTCATCATAGGTTATCTTGCTGCATTTTTTACTGCAGTCTCTTTTTTACCTCAGGCAATTAAAACTATTAAAACAAGAGAGGTCGCAGGCTTATCTGTTATAACTTACTTGTTTTTATTTTTTGGATCTTTATCTTGGTTAGTTTATGGTTATTATCTAAAAGACTTTCCAATTTTAACCACTAATACACTAACAACAATTTCAACGTTTATTATTTTATTTTTGATTTTTAAGGAACGTAAGAACACATATAATTAATTACAAGTTATGAAAAAAATAATTGTGTTTTTTCTCGTTTTTACAAACTGTTCAATAGCATTAAGTTCAAGTGAAAGTAGTGACTCAACGACTACAACTTTCGTCGAGCTAACTAATTGTGAGAAATTAGAGTTAGAATACACTAATTTATCAAATAAACTCTTTAATACAAGTTTTGAACTAAATACATTTATTGATGATATTTCACCAGTAAGTGTCGATGAAGACAGAACATATTTTTTTGAAAATTTAGATAAAAATTGGAACTATCAAGAAATATATTTAAATTACTTAGAAGTACGCTTTGAAGTTTATTCAAAAATAAATGCTTTATATGCAAACAATACTGAATGCCCAATTAGCGGTGATCAAGAGATCTCCTTAGAGCAAGTTGATTCAGCTAAAAGTGACTTGGAAGAATTTAAGAAAAAATATAATAATTAATTTTTATTTTTATTTATCCAAACAAAAGTCATTACTACTGCGAAGCCAAGAGTTACAAGATTTCCATAACTCCAATCTTGCATTGTAAAATCAGAATTTCTAAATATCGTGAAATCTAATAAGCGAAATAATAAATTCGCTATCGTTCCTGAGAAAAAGAAAACTATAAATAGGTTTACATATTTATTTTTCATTTAATACTCTTTCTAAATCTTCAACCCCATTAATAATACTATTGCCATAATCGAACAGTCCCCATACAAAATTATTAATAATCTTTATGTTGTTTGCATTTATGCCAATTAGTTTCTTACCTTGTGTATGTGCAATCCCTACTTCAGCAGCAGTACCAGAATCAACATCTCTGCCAGTTAATAATGCAACTACAATATCAGCATCATTTAAAGCAGTCATATCCGTATCAAATATTTCTGCTTTTTTTATTTCAGTAAACTCTCCTTCAACTAACCCGGCATCTCTATGCGGTAGAAAAGTCTGATAGCCTATTGCTTCTAAAGAACTAGCAATTTTCTCTAAATAGTCTCTTTCATGGTCATCAAAAAGAGGACCTGCGATATATACTTTTTTCATTTTGAAATCATATTTAAATAGTTTTTTATATTTTTTAGTTTTTTATATTGAAGAACATTATCACTCATAGAATTAATACTTTCCAACATAATATCACTCCAAACTTCCTGCAAAGGGCAAACTTCAACTTTTACGAGAAACATACTTGAATCTTGATCTAAAGGAGTTGAAATTTGTGTTTCTAATCTAAAAAACAAATTTTCTAATTGAATCTTTTCTGGTCTATGAACTAATGGATGGTTACTAAGTTCTTCAATGGTTGTTATATTCCAAACCCACCTTCTTATTGTGTGCTTAGTCATATAGTCGGTTAATTTACCGCTACTATCAATTAATTTTTCATTATCTGCAACTGGTTGGTGAAGTCCTTTAAAGTCTTTCCCAATACCTTTGCTTGGTATCCATCCACTTGGAAAAGAAAAATGGATAGCAACTAATTTACCTTTATGAAGTACTGCAATATCTTCTTCTATTCCCATTGCTAATTCAAAAAATGAAGATGCTTTCAAGAAATTCATTTTTTTCTTTAGATCTTTAAACAAATTAAGATCGGTAAATACACTATCTTCACCAAATAAATCATCTTGAAATTTTTTGTGCTGAACTACTTTTTCATTTAAGTAGTTTTCATCTGGATTTCTGTTGAAAAGTTCACCATTATAAATTTGCATAGATGGATTATTAGTAAACGGCACTTTTATGAAATCAATATTCATTAATATAAATTTAATAAAGAAAAGAGGATGTTGTGAGTAATTCTGGAGCACTAGTTGTTCATGGCTTGTTTGAGCATAAGGGTAGACACCAAGATAATGTGAATTGGTTGAATAATTTAGGCATTTCAGCTTATTCAATAAATTTACCGGGTCACGGAGACATCAAACAAAAAGGTCATATTGAGGATTGGAATGAAAACTATAGTGCGATTAAAGAAGGTTTTGATCTACTTAAGAATTCAGATAAGAAAATAATCTTTGCGCATTCTTATGGTTGTTTAGTAACAACTTCTGCAGTTTTGAGTGGCGTTGTAGAACCAGATTACCTAATTCTCTCAGCTCCACATTTTGCAGATAATTATCCTAAATTTGTAAAAAATCTTTCAGGAACTTTAGCAAAAATTGCACCAAAACTACGTGCACCATCTCCTGTAACTAGGAAAAACATTTCAACAGACCCACAAGTTGTTGAAGACTACTTTAATGATCCTTTAGTATTTAGAAGTTTGACAGTCAACTTCGGAAATGAGATAAACAAAGCACAAAAATTTGTAAATGAAAATATAAAGTCATTAAAGATTCCAACTATTGTTTTGCATGGTGAAAATGATGCAATTGTTCCAATTTCAGGATGTGACGAGATTAAAAAACTAGATAATGTAACTTTTGTAAAAGTTGAAAACTCATTTCACGAAATTTTAAATCAAGATACAAGGCCCTTTGTATTAAGTGAAATTTATAACTGGCTTAAAAGTAAAGAAATAATATAAATCTTATTGCAAATCTTTTGCAATAAGATTTAGATATTTTATACTATCTATATGCATGTACCCGACGGATTCATTAATGCTCCAGTTTCTGCGGCAACTGGAATACTTAGTTTTAGTACACTTTGGGCATATATAAGGTCCGCCAAACATTTAATTGCTGATAAGTTTATTGCCTTAACCGGAATGATGTCAGCCTTAATATTTGTGCTTCAAATGATAAATTTTCCAGTAGCCGCTGGAACCAGTGGACATTTATTAGGTGGCGCACTAGCAGTTATTGTTCTCGGACCAAGCTTAGGTTTAATTTGCTTATCAGTAGTAGTAATAATCCAGTCATTGTTGTTTGCAGATGGTGGTCTTAGTGCACTAGGAATTAATGTCCTCAATATGGCTATAGTAACTACATTAATTAGTTGGTTTATTGTAAAAAATTGGATCAAACTAGTCGGGAATACAAGAACATCATTATTGTCAGTTAGTTTTATAGCAGGTATTGTATCTGTGGTATTTTCATCAATTGCTTTTACTCTTGAATATGCAATTGGAGGTACTGTCTCTGTACCAATTGGGAGTGTTTTAATTGCAATGGTAACAACACATTTTTTAATTGGAATTGGAGAAGGCATTATTACTGTATTGATAATAACTCTACTTTTAAGGGTCCGTTCTGATCTTGTCTATGCAGCTGATGAAAAGAAAAATTCTAAAGGTGCCGGTGCGTCAATATATGGATTTTTTGTATTTTTAATATTACTTTTAAGTTTATTAACACCGTTTGCATACAGTTCTCCAGATGGGTTGGAATCAGTTTCTGAAACTTTTGGTTTTGAGTCTTCGAGTGGAGTTGTGCTACTTTTAGAGGACTACGGTATTAATGGGGTAAACAATAATTTTGTATCAACAATTTTAAGTGCACTTCTTGGAATTTTTGTGATAGTTATTATCTTTAATGTTGTTTCAAAGAGATTAAAGAGTGGGAAAAATATTTAAATATTTTTTTGATTTTTTATTTTTTATATTGTAAATTTAAAATAACTTTTTAAGAAGAAAGTCTTTATAGATAATCTTTTTAAGAAGCATTAAGAGATAACCCTTGAAGCAGGAAATCTGGCAACAGATTGCGGAGTTTTCAAGGGTTTTCTCATTTTTATAGATCTTTAGTTATCATCTAATTGATGAATAACATTCTCGAGTTTGAAAGTTTAAAAAATAATTGTCTAGATTGTAAACAATGTGCTTTATCAAAAACTAGAACGAATGTAGTTTTTGGCAGAGGTAACCCTAATACAAAAATTTTTATCATTGGTGAAGGACCGGGGCATAACGAAGATATGGAAGGACTAGCTTTTGTTGGTCGTGCAGGAAAACTTCTTGATGCTGCTTTTCAATCAGTGGGGATTGATACTAATAGAGATTGTTTTATTTCAAATATTGTAAAGTGTAGACCACCGAATAATCGTAAACCACAAAAAGAAGAGATTGAGAGTTGTTCAACTTGGCTAGATCAGCAAATAAACTTAATTAACCCAAAAATAATTGTTCTTGCTGGATCAACAGCTGTTGAATCATATTTAAACATAAAAGAGCCGATTTCAAAAATTAGAGGTAAATGGATCGAAAGAGATGGAAGAAAAGTAATGCCAATTTTTCATCCATCTTATTTATTAAGAAATCCTTCCAAAGAAAAAGGAAAGCCAAAATGGTTAACTTGGAGAGATCTAAAATTAGTAAAAAATGAGTTGGAAGCACTAAAAAAGTAATTAAAATTATTTATTTTTGACTAAACTTTTAAATACGGGAGCTAAGGCTGAGAGGGTTTATCCGACCGTTTTACTTGCTAGGTAATGCTGGCAAAGGAAATCTCAACTTTTTCTCCTTAATTTAGGAGTTTTATGAATCCGAATATTTATGTTTTTTTAATAATTGTATTTTTCTTTTTTATAACAAAAAATTTAGTCTCTTCTGACACAGGCTATTTCAAAACTGAGAAAATACAGGGGTCAACCACTTTAACTTTGAGTTTTTTTGCAAGTGGTATGGGTTTGTGGATATTAACTTCCCCAGCAGAAGTTGGCTGGTACGGACTTGGATTTGATGTATTAGGTTATGCTATCTCAGCAGCTACCCCATTTTTGCTTCTTTATTTCTTTGGTCCAAAGATTGCAAATTTAATAACTGAGGGTACGACTTTGCCAGAATTTCTTAGAAGCAAATTTGGAAATGGTGCACAGAAGTTAGTTTCAGGTATAGCTAGTGTTTACATGTTTACTTTTCTAATTGCTGAACTTGCTTCAATCTATCTAGTCTTTCCAGTTTTGTACCCAGAATTTGGAATAGAAGTAGTTATAATTATTGCTTTTGGTAGTCTTCTGTATTTATTCAAATCTGGATTTAAAGCTTCGCTAATCACAGATCGTATTCAGGGAGTGGCAATAATTGGGATGCTCTCATATTTAATTTATAAACTGTTAAAGAGTTCCGACTATTCTGAAATTATAAATAACGCTAATTTAGGCGGCTTCAATGAATTTACTTTTTTTAGCTTTAAGTCTGCGTTAGCTGTAATAATAGCAGTAACAGGTGCTGAAATATTTTCACAAGGATACTGGCAAAGAACTTTTTCTGCAAAAAATAGTTCAGTAATAAAAAAATCTTCACTATATGCTGCTTTACTTTGTTTTGTAACAATTTACTGTTTAGGGTTCTTTGGCACTGTTGGTGCTGGTATGGGTTTAGAAAATCCATCACTTAGTTTTGTCCAGCAATTTGAATTTAACCCAGTTTTTTCATCAATCTTTCTAATACTTGCAACTTTACTTGTTCTTTCAAGTGTTGATACTCTACAGAATGCGATTGCTGCAACTCTAACAATTGATATTTTTGAATCAAATAAAAAAACTGGTCAGTTCTTAACAATTATTTTGACGGTAGCTGCTGTGTTTCTTTCAACAAAAGTCGAAAATATTTTTACATTATTTCTGATAGCTGATTTATTTACGGCTTTAATAGTTGTACCAACTTTTTTTCAGTTTAAAAAATCACTAACTTCAAATTCATTTATGATTATTTTTGTACTTGGTGCAGTATCAACACTTTTTTATAGGTACTTATTTGTTGATTTTGAGGTTAATCCAGGAGGACTTTTTATACCAACTGATATTTATGGACTTGCTGACTTAAATACATTTTTGGTTGCAATTACTTCAACTTTGATTGGATGTTTAATCTTTGATAGGATAAAAAAATGAAAATTGTAGGGTTTAAAATACCTGTTTTAGATTTAGATAAAGCTATTGAGTTTTACGTAGATATCTTAGGGTTTAGTTTAGTTTTTAGAGCCGATGAATTTGGTTGGCTAACAATACAACGGGAGTCAGTTCAGTTTGGTCTTTATATTCCTGGTCAAGGAGGTGGTACACGTGAACCTGGTGGAAGTATTGATTTTTCTTTTTCTTTTGAAGATATAGTTTATTTACAGAGTAATTTGAAGAAAAATAATGCTTTAGTCAGTGATATAGCTGATACTGCTGACGGGATGCAAGTAATTGATGTCACCGATCCATTTGGAAATGTTTTAACTTTTAGAAAACAAAATAATTGAACTTGCATTAAATTAATGAAGTTTTAGTATCAATTCATGAAACCAAATCAACTAAATCTTTTCACCAAACTTTCGCAATTACAATCATTAAAAGATCACTTGTTTGTAACCTCAACAAGGATGGACTTTGAGAAAAACAGGTATAGAAGTGAGATATGGCACAGAAAAGATAATAGATGGGATGTTTTTAAATCTGGTGAAGAACTTTCGTTTTCAAGTACAAAAGTAAATACTCTAGGAGACGTTGTATTTTTAGAAAGTAATTTAGATAAAAACAAAAAAGATAACAAGTTTAGGATTGTTTTTCAAAAACACTCCTCCGATAAGTCAAAAGATGTGTTTATTTCAAGTGATCCAATAACAAATTTTG
>Ga0222715_10002760_pt1 | contig 15932 bp, 21 predicted proteins | sample C33_9DmetaG_FD_165056 | JGI IMG/M metagenome (GOLD analysis project Ga0222715, IMG submission 165056) | Estuarine water microbial communities from San Francisco Bay, California, United States - C33_9D | ecosystem: Environmental > Aquatic > Marine > Unclassified | place: USA: California... | reverse complement strand
AATCCAGCCAATGCTAGTTCAATAGCATAGTTGGTTTCATCCGTTTTGATGATGTTGTATGGTGGGTAAGATGTGCCGTTTACTGTGTTAGTAAAGAAGCGGTTTTCTAACTCATCAAATAATGAGTCGAATCCTACTGTTGCACGATGAAATGGGGTTAAGTCGTATGTTGTCATTTTAGTTTCCTCCTATAATTAGCAAGGTTTATACCTTGGTTATTTTAACCCAAAAATTGTAGAACCCATTATGGCCTTCTACAAATTTATTTATAACAGTTTTATCTGTTACATATATTATATAGTTACTTTTTTCTAAAAGTCAAGTCTTTTTGGATAATATTTTTAACCAAAGCGTATACTGATAAATAATGTACGTATATAATAGGATATAACAATGATTGAAAATGATAAAATTAAGGTGCTTGAACAAAAGATTGATTTAATTATGAGTCACTTGGGTTTAAGTTTACCCGAACCTGTAGTTCAAGCAGAAACTAAAACTGATACCAGCAAGTTGGAACTAGAACTGCAAAAGATTCTAAATGAAATAAAAGTAAAAAAGATTAAGTTTAGAACAACACCCCCAAGAAGTCCTGTAAGACTGGAACTATTGGAGTCTTTAGAAACTTTAAATGGAAAGAAAGTAATCCTAGAGGCAGAGTTAAGTGCAAAAAGATAATTTAGATAAATTTGAACAAGCAATACAAGCACTCAAAGATGAGGGAAGATATCGTGTGTTCAATGACATATTGCGAGAGTGCGGAGATTTTCCCAGAGCAATATGGTATTCTAAATATGCTATAAAAAAGATTATTAACTGGTGTTCAAACGATTACCTAGGCATGGGTCAACATCAGTTTGTGTTAGATAGTATGCGAACAGCACTAGAAACAGCAGGTGCGGGTAGCGGTGGTACACGAAACATATCAGGAACCACACACTATCATGTTGCACTAGAAGCAGAACTTGCTAGACTACACAATAAAGAGGCCGCACTACTTTTTACAAGTGCCTTTAATGCCAACGAAACCACACTAGAAACAGTTGCAAAAATTATTCCAGATATTACTTTTATTAGTGACAGCAAAAATCATAGTTCGTTAATACAAGGTATTAGACATTCAAGAGCAAATAAAATTATTTGGACGCACAATGATTTAGAAGAATTAGAATTAAAACTACAACAGGTCCAAGGACCTAAAATGGTTGTGTTTGAATCAGTTTACTCTATGGACGGCGATATCGCTCCCGTCGAAGACATAGTGAATCTCTGTAAAAAACATGGAGCAATAAGTTACATTGATGAAGTACATGCTGTAGGACTTTATGGTCCTAGTGGTGCCGGTGTTTGTGAAGATAGGGGAGTAGAACCCGACATCATCAATGGAACACTTGCAAAGGCTTATGGAGTTCAAGGCGGTTATATTGCCGCTAGTAAAACATTCATTGACGCTATAAGAAGTTACGCACCTGCATTTATATTCACTACCTCGCTTTCCCCTGTGTTATGTGCTGGTGCATTAGCGTCAGTGAAGTATGTAAAAGAACATTCAGATTTAAGAATATTAATACAAACAAAAGCACAAGAACTAAAAGAAAAATTTAGAGATAATGGTATTCCTATACTAGAAAATAACAGTCATATTGTGCCTGTTATGATTAAAGATCCTGTTAAGTGTAAACAGATTTCCGATGACTTACTATATAAAGACGGCATTTATGTACAGCCGATTAACTATCCTACAGTTGATAAAGGTACAGAAAGATTACGTTTTTGTCCAGGACCTAATCACACCTCAGCAATGATGGACGAACTAGTTGATAAATTACTAGTAGTGTTAGAAAGGCACAAAATAATATGAATAGAATAAAAAAATACTTGTACCAGGCACTAGGTTTCTTTTGTGTAGGTATGGCATACATTGGATTTATTACTCCGGGTATTCCTTTTTCAATCTTTCTTGTAATAGCGGCTTGGGCATTTGCCAAAAGTTCTCCAAAGATGGAGGCATGGTTATACAATCACCCTTGGTTTGGCAAGTTTCTAACTAACTGGAACAAGAAAAGAGTATTTCCTACAAGAGGAAAATATGCAATGGTAATTGTTATGGCATCAACACTTGCGATTACATATCATGCAACAGGCAATTTAAAAGCAGTTCTTTGGAGCGGTGCATTTATGTTAGGCGTTGCTATTTGGGCATGGCGTTATCCAGGTTCACTTGAAGAACATGCACGTAGAATAAAAGAAGGAAAAAGAGTAGCGTGGCTGAAGTAACATTAACCAAAAAACCAATATTGTTAGATCCATTTCTTCCTGAAGAATGGTTGCACATAAGGATCAAGAAAGAAATATTACATCAAGGATTTCCGTGGCATTACCCGGGTGTTGCTGTAATAAATGATCCTGATCCTTATAAAGCCTGTTTCGCTACACAATTTTATGATAAACCCACAGGCGATGATAAGTGGTATCTAGCACCTAGTCTTACACATGCATTTGATAGTTTTGCATGGCATAATCAAAGTTGGCTTCATATAGATCACGTTATGAGATGCAGAGCCAATATGTATGCACCGGGACAAATCACAAGTCCACACATAGATAATGAAAATGAAAACCGCTGGAGTTTACTTTACTATCTTAATGATGCTGATGGCGGAACAGTAATTGATGGTAAAGAATACCATCACAAAGAAAACACCGCAGTATTTTTTGATGCACGTTTAAATCACTATCCTATTAAAAGCACAACACCCAGCCGAGTCAGTGTAAACTGGATCATAGCCGGGCGTTATAAAAACGATACTGTTAAACTAGATTAAAAATTAAATTCTAAAGTAGTACCAAAAAACAAGTTTGTTTTATCGAAGTGATTATCTGCTTCGTGTTGTATAAACGTGTTTAGTTTTGTCTTGTCGTCTAGTGTCCAAACATAGCCAACCTTTTGCTGATATTCATCAATGCCAAAATTGTTACTGGAGTTATCTTTGGCAAAGTGAATCATTGGTGTTAGTTCATAATAGGCATTCAAATACTTGACCCCAAACGATGCTCGTATTCTGCCATAATCATCTTTATCACCCTCGTAGTATCTATATTCTAATCTAGGAACAACATAGAAAAAATCGTTTTTGAACAGTGTGTAATCTATTCTAGGACGATGCTCAACCTTATCTCCGTTTTCGTCATATCTATAAGCAATCTTCCATTTGTCGACATACTTCTCTAACTGGATGTGTGATCTATCGCTTTGTGTATATTCACGAAACTCTACACCATATCCTTTTGTCTTGACTTTTAGATTAAATTGATTAGTATCAAAGTCTGCTTCTGCATACGCAAAACTTGATAGTAACATCACACCTATTGCTATAATAAATTTATTAAACATAGTCTATTAAATGAAAGTTATTAAACCAGCGGTAACAATTACACTTCCGCCCCATAAACCTAAAATTGTAGCATAGTATCTTAACTTTGTTCCAAAATAAAGCATACCGATTGCTACGCATTTATGCATTGGCGATATTAAGTATCCGACAAAATCCACAGCAAAGAACCATGGTAAGTATTCAATACCGTATATGCTTGCCATTAATACTGTGATAGCACCAAATCTTGAACTAGAACCTAGTGCAAAGGCTCCAGCAAAACTAAACAAACTTAAAAGTGTAAATCCACTAACTGTGTTGATATCAAGTCCTGCGTTACCTAAAAACGCTTTTATGTTATCTGTATTCGATACTGCAAAATTAGCCAACACAATGATAAGTGCTACCCAACCGATCAGTTTCCAATCAACATAGCCTAGTAGTTTTTTATAATCGAAAGTTTTTGTGCAGAACATATAGTAGAGTGTTAAAGATCCAAATGCCCATATAAAATCAATGCCTGCAATTATAGCACCAACACCTGCTATGTAAGGAAAAACATATCTGGTGATACGACTTACCTTGATAGGTGTTTGACAGTCTTTGAGTTCAATTTCGCTTTCTTTTACACCCCATATAAGATAAGCAAGAATAAAAGCAATACTAACAGCCAATAATGGCCAAATAATTCCAATCCATGCACTGTAACTTAATCCAAATGCCGCCATTGGTAAAATAACTGTTTTCTCTAGTGGTGACCAAAAGTAATAGTGATGTGTTGAAACGTAGTCAATAGGACCAAACTTTTCTCTACCACAACAGCCTTTGTCCGGAGCAAGTGTTTCAAGCATACCTGCACTTACAGTTACCCTGCCCTTAATTGGTAGCAATCCTGTTAGAGCACTTACAATAGCAACCACTGCCTTCTTGCTTTTTAAACTTTGTTCGAAAAAACAAAAGATATCTTTGAACAATCCATGTTCTTTAACCATACCTGCAATCATCATAACAAATACAATTAGTAGTAGATAGATTTGACCGTTGTAAAGATAGTTCAAGTATTCCAAGTTGTTTACCTCTTATAATTATTAGAATAGTATTTAATTATACATTCAAAAAAAGGGACAGTCATAATGACTGCCCCTTAATATTATGCCAATTCGTATTCGGCTTTTAAGCGTGTTTCTGTTTCACTAGACTCACCTAATGATTCTAGATATGCTAGACAATTATCCGGAGTTGATTCAACATACGGATCTTCGTCTTCACCGTCATTGTTGATACCTGGTTCTTGCCACCACTTCTCAACTACCCCATCATTAATAATGGCCATGAAACGCCAACTGCGATTACCAAAACCTAAATGGTTTTTACCGATAAGCATACCCATGAAACGTGTCATATTTCCTGAACCATCAGGAATAACTTTTACACGTTCAATGCACTGTGCTTTTGCCCATGCATTCATAACAAATGCATCGTTTACACTCATGCAATAAACTTCATCGATTCCCATCTCTCTAATCTTATTATAGTTTTCTTCAAACCCTGGCAGTTGGTATGTAGAACAGGTTGGTGTAAACGCACCCGGTAAACTAAACAATACTACACGCTTACCTTTAAAGTAATCATCTGTAGTTTTATCTTCCCAACGATAGGGGTTCGGTCCGTCGATGCTATCATCACGTACCCTTGTTTTAAATGTTACTTTGGGTAACTTAAAACCTTCAATCATCTCTGTGTCTCCTTAGTGTTAGATTGCTGTGAAGCATTTTACTTATACAGCAAATACTCGATTGTATTGGTTTGTGGCGCGAACAAATGTTGCACACTTGCTCAATTGCTTCAGCGTAGGGGCACCGACATAGGTACAAGTACTACGCAAACCTCCTAGTATATCCTGTATCGTATTAGCCACATCTCCACGATACGGTACAAGCACATCTCGTCCTTCTGACGATCTGTATTCTTTTAAACCACCAAAATGTTTTTTATTGGCAGTATCTGAACTCATTCCATAAAACTGTACAAAATGTCGTTCCTCAAATACTGGTACGAATTTATCCATAGTTGGAATCTCTCCTCCTAATCCGTCATCGTGTATTTTTTTATGTTCACCGGTTGCATAATGTTTTTTAATTACTTTGCCCCCACCTTGATCGTGACCTGCCAGCATTCCTCCCAGCATAACAAAATCGGCACCTCCAGCAAAAGCCTTAGCAACATCTCCTGGACAAGTACAACCTCCATCTGCGATGATATGTCCACCAAGTCCGTGTGCGGCATCGGCACATTCGATAACTGCTGATAGTTGTGGGTAGCCAACGCCTGTTTGGATACGAGTAGTACACACACTACCAGGACCGATACCCACCTTAACAATGTCTGCTCCTTTTAATATAAGTTCTTGTGTTTGATCACCCGTAACAACATTACCTGCTATAATAACAATGTCTTTAAATTGGTTACGTAGGCTTTCAATATATTCAGCAAAAAACTTTGTGTATCCATTTGCTACATCTACACAAACATATTTGATGGAGCCGTTAGTAAGTTCCATAACGTTCATAAACTTATCCATATCACGTTGTGTAATGCCCATGCTGTAAGCAACGTGTTCTCTACGTTCATGTTTTAGAGTAAAATCATCAGGATCAAAGAAACTTACTAGTTCATTTACTTCATATGTTTTAACTAGACAAGTAAACAGTCCTTGACTAGCAAGTGTGTCAGCCATATCAAATGTACCAACACCATCCATGTTTGCCGCCATAATAGGCGAACCTGTATATAATTGTTTGCTATTTCTAAATTTGTAACTTCTTTCTACACTTACATCTTTTCTACTGCCTAGTGTAGAACGTTTTGGACGTAACAGTACATCACTGTAATCTAATTTAACATCTGCTTCAATACGCATTTTTAATACCTAACTCCTTGTATGCTTTCTGTACTGATATTGCTTGATAGTAACAATCTGCTAGAGCATTGTGTGCTTCTTGCTGAATTGCTTTACGTGGATCCTTTGGCAATAAACTAAAAAGTGTTCTGCTATCTCTAATCTGCCAGAAGTTCCACGGAATAGGTAATTTAAGTTGTCTATATAAATCTTCTAGAATAACAATGTCAAATGCCGGGCCTTGTGCCCAGATAACATCGACACCTACTAAGAATTTGTTAATTTCGGAAGTCATTGTAGCAAGTCCAATTCTGCCCTCTTCTGTAAATGCTTCTTCTTGAACTGATTTGGTTTGCTTACCCCACCATTCAATTGTGCTTTCGTCTTGTGTACGACCAAGTGCATCTTGCTCGTCTATATCAATTTTTTGGTAGATACCGCTATGTGGCTCTTCGTCTGTGAAAGGATTAAATTTGATTGCCCCTAAAGTTAAAATTACACAATCGGGGTGTGTGCCTAGAGTTTCTAGGTCTATCATTACATGTCGAGCCATCTTAAAGCCTATTAGTAGTTGTTACGTTCTTCTTGCATAGCACGTTGTTGCCTGCGGATTGCCTGTTTCTTAGCCAAACGTCTTTTTTCACTTGGCTTTTGATAATACTGCTTGTCACGATAGTCCTGAATAATACCACTTTCATTTACTTTACGTTTGAACTTTCTTAACGCTTTCATAAACTCATGAGGATTATCACCTCGTACCTTTACAGTAAGACCTGCTTCGTCCGGATCTCTAACCTGTGCCATTGTCCTTACCTTAATGTTTTTTGCCATTGGTCCTTTTATTTTTATATACTAACAACGGTGTATCATTATTAGTAATTGTTTCCTTTTGTATTGTAATGGTATCTAAACCATCCCTTGCTAAATCTTCAGCATCATACTGATATTTTAACAAAACCTCTTCAAGTATCTTCTTAAGTCCACGAGCCCCTGTTTTAAGTTCTTGTGCTTTTTCAGCAATAGATCTCAAAGCAGAGTCAGTAAACTCTAAGTTGATACCGTCTAGTCCAAACAAGTATTTAAATTGTTTTACTAAACTGTTCTTAGGCTCTTTTACTATACTACATAGTTGATCAGTTGTCAACTCATTTACGTATGTAATTAAACCAAAACGACCAATGAATTCCGGAATGAATCCATATTTAATAAGATCTTCTGGAAGAATTGTGGATAAGTCTGCTTGTTGATCTGGATCTTTAATACTAGCGCCAAACCCAACTCCCCCTTCGTTGCTTCTCTCTTGAATAATTTTATCTAGTCCAACAAATGCTCCGCCAACAACAAACAAGATGTTTGTAGTATCCAAATCAACCATTTCCTGACCCGGATGCTTACGTTTACCGCCAACTGCGTTTACTCGCATAACGGTGCCTTCTATAATTTTAAGTAAACCTTGTTGTACACCTTCGCCGCTTACATCTCTAGTAATAGATACATTTTGACTTTTCTTTGTAATTTTATCAATTTCGTCAATAAAAATAATGCCTCGTTCTGCTAACTTAACGTCTCCGTTAGCATTAGTCAACAACCGTGTTACAATGCTTTCTACATCATCACCAACATAGCCTGCTTCTGTTAGTGTAGTAGCATCGCAGATAGCAAAAGGAACATCTAAGTATTCTGCAATACTTTGTGCAATAAGAGTCTTACCACTACCAGTTGGACCCATAATCATAACATTTGTTTTATCAAGTTTTAGATCTTCTGATGGGTTGTTTAATTTTTTGTAATGTTGGGCAACAGCAACACTCATAGCAAGTTTGGCTTGTTCCTGTCCGATAACGTGCTGATCTAGATATTCTTTGAGTACTTTTGGATTTAAATTAGTAGTTGGGGTTTTGTCTTCTTTAATTGATTTAATTTTTTCTTGATCTAGAATGCTTACGCACAAATCAATACACTCGTTACAAATAGCACTATTATCACCTACTATAAGTTTTGCTACTTCACTTTTATCTTTACCACAAAAGTGGCAGTTGTAAAATTGTTCTTTTTTAGCCATTGTAAACCTTATCTAAAAATTGTTGTATGTCTGTCACATAGTTTGCATTGATTAAACTATAAATGTCTTTTGTGCTTGTATCTGTTGTAGAATAAAAAACATTACTCATACTTAATATGTAACTAGTATATTTTACACTAATATCATGGGTGTTGTCAAGATTAATATAGGTATTAATTTTGCCATCTACTCTGTTAAGTAACCAAGTAGGATTGTTCTCATTGTTGTATGAATATAGATTAATTTCTCTTTCGTCCTTCTGTTTACTCAAAAAGATACTGCATGTTTCTTTTTCTTCTTGACTTATATTGATAAGACTTAAAGAATAGTTTTTGTTATGTAACGTATCCGGTGGAGTGATTAAATTAATTTTATTTGGCACTTTATTTTTTCTCTAGTAACTTTGTTATTTTATCAGCCTCAGACTGTGTAAGGTCATCAACATTAATTAGTCCTTTTTTCAATCGTTGGATGAGAGAAATGATATGCTTTTGACTTGCATCTCTGTACTGTTCTTCGGATATTTCTAATGATTTGATTTGCTCTGGATCAAAGTCTTTTCTGGCTTGATTTATCTTTTTGAATATACTAGCATCATGTTGCTCTGAATTTTGAGTAAATCCTTGTGGTTCAATTACTTCTGTGTATTGTGCTTTTATATTTGGTAGTTCGGGATTTTTCTCTGCTTCTTCGTTTGCTTTTTCCACCCAATTATTCCAAGCATCTAAATCGTCTATTTTTTCAAGTTGTTCACTAACTGAGTCTTGCGATTCTTGACTTGCTTGGTCTGGCCATTCGCCTTTGGACTTCATGTCTTCTATTGTATTATCTACTTCTTGTTTATTCCAAGGTAGATCTTTGATCAATCCTAGATCCTTTAATTTTTTTTGTAGTTCGATAGTTTGTCCGGGATTGCTCTTTTTCCAAATTCTCTTAATGTATTCTTCTTCAGTTTCGCCGTCTAGTCTTTCATCAAAATCAAATTCAAACTGATTTGGATCCACATTTTTCTGCGGAATAATTTCTTCTGTAATACTTTCCTGTGGATCAGGATCTACGTCTGGCCAGAGTAAGTATTGGTCAGCCTTTTTTTTAGATAGTGTGGGCTCTACTTTAGATTCATCATCTTGTATTTGATCTTGTTCCACTCTGTTATCTGATTCATCTGTGTCGGTAGTATCGTTTTCTGATACCATGTTTCCCACAGTTGCATCTGCATCAGAATCAGATGCTTGTAAATCTCTATCATTTTCATTTCCTTGGGGTTGGAAGCCAGGATTATTTGCTATTTTTTCTGCTCTGGCTTGTTCGTATTCTGGATCTAATCCAGTTGGGGACTTTGGGGGCAAACTACCACCTTGTCTTCTCCATTCGAATGTATATTGACTTGCAATCAATAACAATACTGCTAGTGGATCAAAGACAAAGATAATAACAATAATGACCCAACGCACTGCTTCTTCAAGCATTGTATTGTCTGCTTGTTCACCATAGATAAACTCTGCAATATACTTGATAGGACCTACTTCTGCTTCTAGTTTGCGATACTCGCCCTCTAGTGCATATTTTTCTTCTGTAAGTTTATCAATTTCTGTGTTAGCATTTTTAATTCTTGTGTTTTGTGCATCTACTTGTTCGTCGATACTTTCGGCTTTATCAGTATTTCCTAGTTGACTACGTAATCTATTAATCAATGTGTTTGATTGTGTAATTTGTGTTTCAACTGTTTGACGTAATCTTTTAATTTCATTTGCCGCCGCTTTTGCTTGAGGATTATTAGTTGCTTCTTCAATCTTTTTAATTAATTCTAAGCGTTCTGCTTGCTTTGCTTTTTGCCAATCACCGATTTTGTCAGCAGTCTTTTTGCCAAAGATACCATCAGCACTAGCACCAATCATTTGTTGTGCTTTCTTTGTTTCACCACTATCGATATAACCTTGCAATGTTGCTAGGTCATTATCAATTTTAGCAAGTTCGTTTTTATATAGTGTTGCTTGACTGTCTATAATTTTTTGCTGTTCGTCAATAGCAGGTTGAATTCTTTTGTAGGCATTATCAATGCGTTCTTGTTCTTTATCTATTTGCGATTGAATGTTAGCATCATTACCTGTACCACTTGTTTCTAATTTCTTAATTTGATCTTCGGCACGGTTAATAATATCATTTTGTCTTTGGATTTCACCTGCTAAACGTTCTACTTGTGCAACACTTTCTTGGCCTGCACTTGTTTGCTCAATGTGTGCTTTTGATAAGAATCCAAAGATACCCATGCTTGTTATAAACATGAGAACAAATACTGCTAGAGCAAGGTATGTTTTCAACCACCATTTTGCCTGTTTCCAATACCTATGCAACCATACTGCTGTAACTAGTTTTCCAATCTCTAATGCACCGCCCATAATCATAATTGGCAAGGCCGCGGCCGCAAAGATTGCAACCAATCCTGCGATACTGTAGTAGATTGCAACAGCACTTATAGATAATGCTGTGAATAAGACTAATATTCCTAATAACATAGTCTAGTATTTAACCCCATATGAGATACCAATTAACTTTGTGGTTAACTGATATTAGTTTGAATGAAATTGCCACGTACGACCTTGGTCTAGTGTGCAAGCAAATTGTGTATAATTGCGAATTCTATAAGGGTGTCTAATGTCGCTGTTCACCATTCGACAGGTCTTTCCACCATAACTCTGGGTGGCTAATATTTTAACACTGCCGTGTGTGTTAGTCGGATTATCTGACCAAGTAATAACTCCGCCGTCTTCAAGATTATTAATGGCAAAATATACCGTTTGAATGTGTTTGTGATTTTTACTAGTTGTTGACCCTACTGTCGAACAGGCTCCTAATAGTAAAAATGTGCTAATAAGAATTATGGCTCGGTACATATGTCCAACTTCCGTCTTGTAATTGACAAGCCATTACTTGTTTAAGATAACGTTTGCCGTTTAGTACATAAGCCTGCCTTGCCCATCCGCATTTACTCATATCCATACCGTTTTCAAAAACAGCCTTTGGATTAGGTTTGTCAGTGCATTCTACAGTTGTTTCACTTGATACAACACTTGCATCTTTGAGTGTCTTTGTACTAGATGTATAGCAATAAGGTACTTCGTTTTTTACAACCTGCGAAGTACTAGAGCATCCTGCCATGACTACTGCTAGTATGATAAGAGCCAAGTACTTCATTAGTTTACTCTTTGTGCTTTAGATTCTGCAACAAGAGCATCAAACACATCTTTCGGCATTCTTAGTTTTACGAAGGTATACTGTTTACCTGCATAAACATAGGTTGCCCTATCTTCTTCAATGTGTTGAGTAATCGGTGTATCCTTAACCTTGTACGAAATAAAGGTATTTGTTTCTTTACTTTCATTTTTAAACTCTAATGTAGTTTCAGAGTTTACTGTACCGTTGATACGTTTTGCGAAGTTGTTCATCGCGATAGCATACATCTGCTCTTCTGCGGCCTGTTGGTAAATTGATTCACCAGCCCCACAAGCATATGCATACTCTTTTTCCCACCAGAACCAACCTTCGGTTCCTGCTTGGGCACAATCTGCATACCATTTAGGTTGTGCATATGTGTCTCGTTCTGCAATAGTAGTCATAGTTGAACAAGCACCCAATGTACTTGCAATTACACCTGCCATTACCAGTTTCATTACGCCTTTCATGTTAGCCTCCTTTTTAAGCCTATATAGTAATAATAACATCATTACCGGTTTTGTCAATTGACAATTTTGCCAAAATGACTTAACCGTTTCCTCCGCCATTACCTACCAATTTAAATTCCATACCTGCTTGTAAAACAACCACTTTGTTTCTTGGAAATAAAGATTGAATATCTTTTTGTACTTTCATTCTGTCTCCAGTTGCCAAAGGTAGTTTATGTTCTATAACAATAACGTCATCCGGTTGCGGTGAAATTCTTTTAATGTCACCTATGACTTGGTATGCTAGTTTACTCGTTTTAAGTGCTGGATCTGCCATTAGTTTCTCCTCATTTGTGCTAGTTCAGTTGCTTGTTTTTTTCCTGTTTTGTCGTCATCGTCTGCGAATACAGGAACCATATTTGATTTATGCATAGTTGCAATACCTACAAGTCTACGTTCGCCCGTGTACTGCATAGGTTCTTTCTTGGTGCAGGGCTCGAACCCACCTTTAGAAACATAACTTGGAATTCGATCTGTTGCTGTTTCTCTACGATATGTGCTTTCTGTATGATGCCACGGAGTGCTAATAACAGATTCTGTTTTCATCTTAAGTTCGCCGTGAATGTATTTGACATACTCGTCAAAGTTCATCATATGATTGTGCATACCCAATTTCTTCATTTGTTTGTTATGAAGTCGATGTTGCTCTTTCCATTGAGCAAGTTTAGCCTTTGTAGGCTTCTTCTTTTTAATTCGTGTGTTGAGGGTTGTAAGTCCTCTTTCAAGATGCATTGTCATAGTATTATTGTAACTCCATTTATGGTAATTGTCTAGTGATAATTGCGTCAAAAACTATTCCAGCATATTCCGGATTAGTGCTCCAAGCATCTAGTGTTTCCAAAAGACTTCTATAGTTCCAATCACCATCTTGTGTTGTACGTTCTTCTCTAAAATCTTTGTAAGCATGATGTTCGTTTAACAATCTAATCATTTCTTGAACACTTGCACATTTTGTGTTAAAAATTTTTACACCAAAATCGGCATCGGGGAGATCTAACGGTTTTAGTTGTGGAGTCTTTGGATCCCATGTTCTAATACCAAATAGATTATTACCTTCCCTAGCAAATCTACTTGTTCCCCATCCTGATTCGATTCCTGCCATACCGATTATAATTGCACTAGGTACTCGTTTGCTTGGTGCTGTTTTAAAATTGATATAGTCAATACAAGTTTTTAAAGCATGAACAAATGTTTCATCATTGTTGTATTCAAACGCAGGTTCGTGTAATCCAAAACTGTGTGCTGTTTCTACAATGTTTGCTTCGACTTTATTAACGATTTTATGAACAACGTGTGCATTAGGTTTGAATGTACCATATATAAATGCCGAAACAATAACAATAGTAATTGCTGACCATTTATATAAGGTAGGTCTAAACTTTTTAAATTTTTGCTTTAGTTTAAGATTATCTAACATCAGCATTAATTAGCACAAGTTGTTGCACAAGTTTACGTCTTACGTTATTCCAAAAATCCAAACTCCAACCTGTGTTAGATCTTTCGATAGCACGATCTACGCTTTCGAGACGTTCCATCCACATTTGTTTTTGTTCCGATTTGGTTAAACGGATACAAGCCTCTTTGAGAACCATTTTAGTCTCCGTTGGTATGCCCGTTTGTACTCTTAGCAAGGTCAGTTGCTTCTTTTTGGAATCGTCTTGGAAGACCTGTCCAACGTGCTACTTCACCGTCGTTATTGATCTTGAAAGATCCTGCCACTGTGTAGATTTCGTTGCCTTCTTTGTCTTCTGCTACAAATTTACGAACAACGCCATTGATAATACCATTGCCTGTATCTCTGCCTACTTCCCATTTATATTTGCCTGATGGTCCTTCATACACAGACTCGTCACCCCATTCGTTGCGACAGATAGTCTTGATGTTTTCAAGGACTTCTATACTCTTTGCCATTTCATGCCTCCTTAAGCCATTTTTAATATTAATACCAGTTTTACCAGTATTGTTATTAATATACACTGCTTCAGAGGTTTTGTCAATTGTTGATTTTACCAATTTTACCACTTTTGTCGGATCTGTGGTTTGTGTGTCCAGAATGGACGATTTTAGTTGTGTGTTATCCAAAGTCATTGCCTTTGCTCCTTTATCTTTGTGCCTATGCTTCTAAGTTGCCTTAGTATGTGTATTTATTAGTTTTGGATTATGTAATTGTCCAAGTGGTTGCAGTACCTGCAGTTCTTGGAACAAATATTTCAAAATGACCCATACCGTCAAATCTGTTAGTGCCTCCATTTGACTTTACTTGTACCAAGAAATCACTACCACTTACTATAACTTGGAAATCAGGAAAGAATGTTCCACTTTGGTCACCTGTTGTAACGCTACCTGCTGTAAAAGTGCTATTGTCAACATCAAAATATTGAACTGCTCTGTGTACGGCACCGTTGCCTCCAGAACTTTCATGACCAGCGCCGGTAAATGTAACTAATCCTCTGCACCAGATATTAGTGGTGTCAGCAGGAGTAATTGTAAAAATAGTTTGATATGCTGTTATATTTGTAAGTGTTACTGTTTCAGTATGAACAAAATTATTTTCTGCATTAGAGCCTTGCTGTTTGATAATTGCTCCATTAGTATTTTGAACTTTTAAATTGCCAGTGGCAACATCACCAACCACCTTGCCTGAAGTGCCATCGATAATTACAGTTGAATCATCTGCAACAACACTTCCTTTTAGATCTCCTTGTACATTGCCATTCAACTGACCATAAAGTATTCCTGTTTGTCCGTCAATTACCAAAGATGAACTTTCGCTGAACACACTACCTGTAAGGTCTCCAACCATTGCACTACCTGCTTTGTAGTATCCTGAATCGTTTACAAGCGTAGAAATGTTATCACCTGTTTGAACAAACGCATTACCATCAATAGTAACAGTTGGCATAGTGACATCAGTTGTTGCTGTTACTGTGATACCATTTGTTCCTGTAAATTGGAAAGTACCTTGATTGGCCATGTTAAAGCCAGTGGAGTCATCTCCAACAACACTGAAGTTAATTGCACTTTCGTTTGTAAGATATCCTGCATCATTTGTTAAACGACTAACAGCATCACCATCTACAAGATAATCAATAAGTGTTCCGCTTTGTGCTATTCCTTTTGTATCAAATGTAATTCTATTGTAAGTTCCTGCCGCAATAGGACTGTCAGCAAGTGTTACGTTAATTGATGTTGTTCCGCTTCCTGTAACATCACCAAACAGTGTAATAGTTTCATTACCACTGTCAATGATTACATTACCATCTGCATCAGTTGATGTTGTAGTTGATCCTGTACCTTGAAATTGAATTGTTTCATCTTTTACTAGAGTTCTTACTGTGCTGTCATCTCCAGCAACAAACAATCTTGTAAAGTAACCTGCGTCATTTACTAGTTCACTTACATTATCTCCACTCTCTAGTCCTGCTGTAATAAATCCAGGATTAACAAAGTCTACGGTAATGTTACCTTCTGCATCACTTGTAGTTGTAAGATTGGTGCCTCCAATAATTTTGATGCCTTCACCCTGTTTCACTGTTCTCAATGTGCTGTCATCGGCACCAATTGCGAACACGTTGTTTTCTATGTTTGTAAATCTTGTAGTAACTGTTGCCGCAAAGTTAGCATCATCATTGATTGCCGCGGCCAATTCATTGAGTGTGTCTAACGCCCCCGGAGCACTGTCGATTAGGTTAGCAATTTCTGTATCAACTTCTGCTTTTGTATACGCATCTGTAATACCGTAACCAGAGATAGTAGTTGGTTTAGATGTAAGCGAAGCAAATACTCCATCAAATGCATCTGTAATACCATATCCGGATATTGTTGTTGGTGTTCCAGTTAATGAACTAAATGCACCGTCAAATGCATCTGTAATA
>Ga0222715_10002759_pt1 | contig 15933 bp, 17 predicted proteins | sample C33_9DmetaG_FD_165056 | JGI IMG/M metagenome (GOLD analysis project Ga0222715, IMG submission 165056) | Estuarine water microbial communities from San Francisco Bay, California, United States - C33_9D | ecosystem: Environmental > Aquatic > Marine > Unclassified | place: USA: California... | reverse complement strand
TAATTTAAATCATCATATACTCTATTTATTTCAACAACAAAATACTAAAACTAAAGTAATAAAAACCATCAATGTACCAAATTGTGATAGCATTGAACAAGATACAAATACTACAACTACTGAAACTAGTTCTTCTATATAAATATTATTTGCATTGCATATCATATAATATTTATTTTTTATCTATCACTACCTCTTTTAATATATTTTTCATTATTTTATGTTCTGATTTATCTTTATCTTCGTCGCCACCAAGTGCTATTATTGATAATTCCATAAATTCATTTGATTTATTTGACTCTAAATTTCTATGGTCTGGGTTCTCATCTTGCCACTTTGGAAGCATTTTCAAATTTTTATTTTCAATATTTCGGATTGTTTTCTTTAATTTTAAATTATCTTCATTATCCTTTGCCCATTTATTATCATCTTTTATATACACTGTTTCACGCTTTATATCTGTACAATGAATGGGTCGTTCGGTTACATCCATATCCTTTAATGCTTTTACAAATATACGACTTATACCATCAACATAACCTAATTTTCCAGTTTGTATTAAATCATTTATATTTACTTCTAATGAACGTACAAAATCTGTTATGTTAAGAGCATCTTTACATTTTTCATTTAAAAATAAATTTAAATTAAATTGATTATTTGTGATTGTGTTATTATTATTGTTACCTATATTTGGTATCATATCCTGCATTGATTTTTGCAATTCTTGATTTTGTTTCATCATTTCTATAAACATTTCTTTATAATTTATTTCATTTTCCTTTTCTATTATATGTTTTTTATTATCATTATCAGTCGCTGTTTCATTTTCGTTTTCTATATTTACTTCATTTATATGTTTAAAATCACATTTTTTCTTATGATACCATAAACTATTTCTCGCGTTATATTCCTTACCACATTCACATCTAAACTTGTTGTCTGAATTTATCGGAACTTTTTCCGTTCTAAACGTTCTATAATTATGTTTAGCTGTTAAAATATGTCTATTAAATTGGCTTTCTCTTACGGTAATATAGTTGCAACATTTACATTCGTAAATTTTGGAACTTTTTGGAACTTTTTTCATTCTATTTTGTTCTATATTTTTAGAACAGAAAAAGTTCCTAAATCATTTTTCCAACAAAATAATAAAAAAAGTTCAGTAACAAATAAAAATTATTTTTTTCGTTTTTAAAGCGTTTTCAGGCAAAACGCAAAAAGTGTGTTTTTTGAAAATAAAAACTATCTCCCATATTTTAAAAATGGACAAAAAATAAATGTCCATTTTAAAAAAAACCAGTGACTTTTTTTTCTGAAAAAACATGCATTTTAAAATTTCTGGTATTTTCATTCTTATCAGGAATAAATGATTTATAATACTGTATGACGTATAAAAAATTGAATATATTCTTTAAAATAACATTCTCAGTAACAAACATTTCAACATGGAAGACATTGATCAATATTTAAGTGAATTGGATTTACAAACAAAAGTAAATGATTACATCAAATATGGAATTAAACCAACCTATCAAACACAAATTATTAAACATTTCCCAAGAATGGAAACTGAAATAGATAATAAACCATTAATAAAACCCATAAATATTCATTTAAATATACCTAATATGATAAATAAATGTGATAAAATACGCGATGAATTATTACAAAAAACTCAAACCGAAAATATGAACGAATGTCCAATATGTTATCAAAATATTGAAGAAGAAGCTTATATTACACCAAAATGTGGTCATAAAATATGTTTAAAATGTTATATATGTTGTTTAGAAAAACGAACAACATATAGTAATAGTTGCTGTATATGTCGAAAAGACATATTATAATTATTATTCAGTATTACTACTGATACGTTTAGTTGGTATATTTAAATCTACAATATAAATCGAATTTTCAGTCATTATAAGATATTCTTGCTCACTTTTAAATATACGCACAATAGGACTGGTGTATTCTTCATCACTCTTAACTAATAACTTTTCATTGTTCTCTTTTACACCAATTAATACAGTTTTTTGTAAGGAATTAACCCAATAATCTAGCATAATAGGCTTATCTTCAACAATTGCTAATTTTGAAGCATGTTGCATGGTATTTGTTTCTGGTAATCTATAACCAGCATCGTTATTTTCGGACGATTCACTATTTTCTGTAAATGTAGACATATTATTTTATTTGTGTTATATTATTTATATTCTTTTTATGATTTATAATTTATAATTTTTTATAATATTAGAAGGAAAATGTATAGAATTATTATAGAATAAAAAAAGTGTATATGGATTATACAGAAATTAATGAACAATATATAGAATTATTATATGACTATTTCGATAACTTTAAAAATTCCAGCATCCATAAAAATGTAATTGAATTAACTAAATATTTTTATATAGGCATTCATTCCTATAATCGAGTTTTCAATTATGTATTATTTAAAACGAATAGTTTGGATAAAGCTATTTTTTATTCCAAAAAAAGTTACGTTTTTTATTTAGAATATATTGACCAAATGTCTTCTTCTCAATTATTAAACGATTTTAATACACAAGATGTTATTTTATTCATTTATAAAAATACCATTTATAAATTATATGACGACGATGAAGAAAAAGATACCATCACCAATTTAGTTACAAATAATAAAACAATAGACGACCTAGACAAATATCAAAATCAAATAGAAGAAGTATATAATATTATCCATGTATTTTGTTATTGGAATAATACACAATATACATATCATCAACGTATTGATATATGTAAAAAAAACTTAAAAAAAATATTAAAATATAATAATCTGAAATTGATTACCATGATTATTGAAAAAATTCAACAAACTCATTCTTTTATTTCTTATGATAATTATCAATTATTATTAAAAGAATTGATTGATAAATTTGATAAAATAAATACTAAAATAACAGATAATAAAGCCTTTGTTTTACAAAAGTTTCATCTTGAGGATAATATATTTAAACATAAATTAAAAAATGTAAGGGATTTTGTGAAATGGATTTATGCCTAATGGATTACATCATTATAATATTGTTGATTTATAATGATTGTCTTTTTACGTATCTTACTTTTCTTAACTTTGGTAGTTGTTGTATTACTGGATACACGAATTGTAAAATATTCATTTTGTAACATATTCTTGATAAATTCATATACATGATTTAATACTTTTTCATTACAATTACCAACAATTAAACAACTCCCTGTTCGGAAAATCATAAATGATATCTCTGTATATTTGTTATTTATATTCAAATCTTTTAATTTAGTTTCTCTATCCTCTTTTTCAATTTCGCCGGTTTGTTTATCTTTTTCTATTAAATTATTGTAGTAATATTTACATTTTACACCAGGATAACTGCAAGGGTCATATGATGTTTCTATATTATAGTTATTACCCCGTAATATTGTTTGTAACAAATCACGATTTATATAAAATCCACAATTAAAATTGGAATTTATTAATACATTTGCTTCTACTTTTTGTTCAACGAAATCTACATCGGTATCCGAATAGGTTTTAATTAATTTCAATACAATTACTTTAACGATTTCCAGTAATTCATCATTTAATATTCCAGGTATTTCTAATTTGCCTGTATTAAATATTTTTACATGAATTTCACGAAATGCGTTTTGATATTTAAAACGAACAATAATAGCAAAACAATTATAAAACGCATTTTTTACTTTACTGCGACAATTCATTATATCCTTTTTTGATATACCAACTGTGATTTTACGCTCATCTTTATAACGTGTTCCTCTCATATTTGTAGTGTTGATCTGTTTTATAATATTTTCAGTATAATAATTAATATCTTTTAATTTTTCTTGGTATTTTTCTAATTCTTCCTCTGAATTAGATACTATTTTTATTTGTTTTTTAATAACACCTTCATTTGGTTCCCAGTAATCAATCACAGGAACCTTCCAAAATACATTAAATATATCAATATGTTGGTTTAAAAATAATACTTTTGTTTGTGTAGAAATATATAATTGTTCACATTCAGGTATTGCTTCGTCCTCTGTATTTTTAACACTTGAACTATTTAAAAATATTTGTTCGTTATCATCGGGGGTTTGTAAAAAACGACTCCATTCATCATCTACATCATTCTTTAAGTCGTTCATATTATATTCCTTTTTTATTAATATAAAAAATAAATAAATAGTAATCAATTTTTTATATCCAAGGTTTCATTCCATTCATAAAATATATGATAACTTGTTCAATATCATTACTAGATGAATGTACTATATATTCCATAGTATTTAAAAATGGTTGATTAATTAATTCTATTTTATTACGTAATATATAATGAAAAAACATTTTTAATATACCATTCTTATCACAATTATATATTTCACTCTGTTTGTTCATAAACTGTAATAATTTTTTCTTATTTTTATTTTTAATTAGTTGAATAATTAATTCAAAAATTTCATTTGTAATAATTGTATCTTTTATTTCAGCGCAGTCTTGATTTAATTGTAAAAAATTTATCATACTTCGAATATCAGAATGATAGGTTTTTAAAATGATTTCCACCATATTACTAGACAATATAATATTTTCATTTTGAGCAATCTTATGAATAAAATGTTGAATTTCATTGCGAGGCAATTGATTAAAACGAATACATATAAATTCATTTTTTAATGATTCATCTATTTTACTAATATAATTACATATTAAACAAAACCGAACGTTAAAATTATATGATTGTAATAAATATTTTAATGCTTGTTGAGCATTTTTCGTCATATAATCTACTTCGTCTAATATTACAAATTTTAGTCCTGTTTTGAAAAAATTTTGTGTTTTTACGAATTGTAAGATTTGATTACGAATAATATCAATACCTCGTTCATCCGATGCGTTTAAATGTAAAATATTACATTTTTTATTGATTTTATCATCATTATTTATATTTTGATATTCATTAATTAAATTAATAATGGTGGTAGTTTTACCGGTTCCAGGAGGCCCATATAACAATAAATTTGGGAAATATTGTTCTGATATTATATTTGAAAATACTTCTCGATTAATTGGCTCTAATACTATATCATCAAAATTTGTAGGCCTATATTTTTCAACCCATGGTATATTTTCGTTATCTTTGGTAGGGATGTTCATTATAATGTTAAGAATATTAATTTTATATTATTTTTAATAACTTAAATATTATTTGTAAAAAATTGACTATTATAATATAAATATTATATTATATTATAAAAATATGAGTGAAACAGGTTGTTTAGAAGTTATTTTAGGCCCTATGTTTTCAGGAAAAACAACTGCATTAATACAGCAATACAATTCAAATGAAACAAATACGATTGCTATTAATTTTTCAGGGGACAAAAGATATCATGAATCAAAATTATCGACTCACGATTTAAAAATGATAGAATGTGTAAATAGTAATGAATTATTACCTTTAAAAGCTAATAATGAAATTTTACAAGCAAGTACTATATTAATTAATGAAGGACAATTCTTTCCAGATCTTGTTCAATTTGTTTCTCTTATGGTAGACATACATAAAAAGAAGGTGATTGTTTGTGGATTAGATTCAGATTTTCAACGCAATAAATTTGGTGTGATTTTAGATTTAATTCCTTTATGCGATAAAGTAACAAAATTAAAGGGAAAATGTAATGATTGTAATAACGAATCTATATTTTCATACCGTCTTTCTGAAGAAGAAGAACAAGTAGTTATTGGGTCAAATAATTATATTCCTCTTTGCCGAAATTGTTATCTAATAAGAAATAATCGTTAAACACATTTTATAAATCATATAAAGAACTTTTAACTACTTTCAATATAATTATAGTATGGAAAATAAAGAAGAAGTTGTTGTTAAGAAAAAGCGAGGAAGAAAGCCAAAATCTGAAACGCAAAATAATATTACAGTTGCTATAAATGAAACCGAACATGTTCCAAAAAAAAGAGGTAGAAAACCAAAAGGAGGTAAATTAATTTTAAAACCTACAAATGATATGATTGAAACATCAAATATATCTAATATTATTCTACATTTAAAATGTAGTATGCGAGATATAAAATCAAATGATGAAAACATTATTAACACAACGGAATATAATCCAAAAGTACCACCCAGTATTTTAAGTTATGAAGAAAATAATAATTATCAACAATATGACGATAAAGAAAGTATTAATAATTTGGCCTACGTTAACAATCAACAAAATAATGTTAAGTCACTAAGTCAAAATGTCTGTAGTAAGTGTTTATCTCATATGGAAATTACCGAACAACCAAGCAACGAAGAAGTTAACATGAAAGACCTACATCAAAAATTAAAAGATTTGAAATTGCAGTTATATAAAAACACTAATCCAGATATAAAATCTGCATGTTTTTGGTGCACATATGAATATGATAATCCATCATGTTATATACCAAAATATGAAATGGAACATGAAATATACGGATACGGTTCATTCTGTCGTCCGGAATGCGCAGTTGCTTTTTTAATGAAAGAAAATATTGACGATTCTACCAAATTTGAACGTTATCATTTATTGAATAAGATATATAGTAAAATTTATGATTATAAAAATAATATCCGCCCAGCACCCGACCCGCATTTTTTATTGGATAAATTTTATGGTAATTTATCAATACAAGAATATAGAAAATTGTTGAAAACACAACATATGTTGTTGGTTATAGATAAACCAATGACTAGAATGCTACCAGAATTACATGACGATAATGATGAAATCATATTAAATGCTTATGGTACTAAAAAATCTTCACAAATTGGTGCGTATAAAGTAAAAAGACAAAGTGAAAAACCAAAAGGGCCTAGTAAGAATTCTATTATTAAAGAAAACTTTGGACTAAATTGATTTAAATATAATAAAATATACTAATTATAATATATTTTATTGATGAATTTTTTTAATAGTGAACAACAAATAGTTACCTGTTCTTTGATGGGTGGATTAGGAAATCAATTGTTTCAATTATTTACTACTATTGCCTATTCTATAGAAAATAATTCTACTTTTATTTTTCCTTATTCTACTGAATTGAATATTGGTATTACTCGACCTACATATTGGGATTCTTTTCTATCTGGAATAAAATCCTTTACTACTTTTAATAATAAGGTAATAACTAATGAAATGATTAGTAAATATCCTCAACATCGTGAAATCGGATTTCATTATCTAAAAATACCTCCCTATGTAGATTCAGATGTTCCAAAATTAATGTTAACTGGTTATTATCAAAGTTATAAGTATTTTGAAAAATTTCAAACTCAAATTTATGAATTAATTCATTTGGAACAACAAAAAGCAGAAATTAAAAATGAATATAATACATTCTTTCAAGATGATATTAATGTAAGCATGCATTTTCGATTAGGCGATTATGTGGGTAAAGAAAAATATCATCCTGTTATGAATGTAGATTATTATGAAAATGCGATTAATTATCTAATTACAAAAATAAATACAAATCAGTTTACTATCTTATATTTATGTCAAGATATTGATAATCAAACGGTTGAATTAATGATAACCGGTCTTAGAATTGTATTTCCTACAATTAATTTTGTAAAGGTAGATGATAGTATTGATGATTGGAAACAAATGTTAATTATGAGTAATTGCAATCATAATATTATTGCGAATAGCACATTTAGTTGGTGGGGAGCGTATTTTAATACGAATAATCCTACTGTATGTTATCCAACAAAATGGTTTGGCCCTGCATTTGGTCATTATAATATAAATGATTTATTTCCAAATAAATGGTATAAAATAATATGTTAAACATAATAAAGAATACATTATAAGAAATGTAAATGGGTAAAAATAAATTACTACAAAATTATAATGCAATAAAGTCATTGCCTATCGTAAAGCAGTTGATTAGAGAAAATGAAAATCTAAAGCTTGAAAAGCAAGCATTATTATTGTTATTGAAGTCATCAACTTCATCAGAATGTTATTGTAGAAAAACCTGCTGTACAAAAGAAACAGAGAATAAAGAAATTCCTTTACACGACGTTGTTATTAAGAAAGAAAAGGCGGAATTACACGATGATGAAATTGAAATTATTGAGCCAAATAAAGAAGAAAATATTGTATATGAAATTTATGAAGGTAGTACTCAACACGATGAACTTATTTATGGAGATGACGGGGAAACTGTCTGGCGAAAAGAAGTAAATAAAAAGTTGGTTCTAGTACCAGATATGGAATCGCAAAATGAAAAAAGCGATGACGAAGAAGATGGTTCTAAAAATGGTTTTGAATGTGATGATTGTAATATTAAAGGTATAAATTGTTATGAAGATATTGGGTTAACCAAATACGAAGCTGATATATATTTTGACTTAGGTGAACCTGACCGCTGTGAAAAGTGTTTTAATAAATGGAAATCATCGGATGATGCAAGTGATTATTTAAAAGGCGTAGAGGAGGATGGAAACCAACAAATGTATGTAAACGATGATGGAAAAAAAACGATAGAAGAAACAAAACCCATCAACTTATGTGAAAATACAGACTGTAAAAGATATCCATCTGATTGGGATTCTGAAGAAGATACTGAAAGTACCTATCAAGAAGGTCAATGGAAGAAATGTTGCTTATGTGATGGGTATTTTGATGATGATGGATTTGGTGATATTTTATACGTACAAGAAGCACCAAATAATAAAGAAGCTGGATGTGACTTATGTGGAAAAAATGAAGATATAGTTCAAATGAAAGGGAGTGGGCAATATTTATGCGGCAATGCATGTGACGAAGATTCTGAAGTAGAAGTCGAAGAGTCCGAAGAAGTAGAAGAAGAGGAGGAGGAAGTTGAAGTTGAAGAAGATGATGAGGAGGAGGAAGTTGAAGAAGATGATGAGGAGGAAGTTGAAGAAGATGATGAGGAGGAAGAAGTTGAAGAGTCCGAAGAAGATGATGAGGAGGAAGAAGTTGAAGAAGTCGAAGAGTCCGAAGAAGAAGAGGAGGAGGAAGTTGAAGAAGTCGAAGAGTCCGACGAAGAAGAGGAGGAGGAAGTTGAAGAAGTCGAAGAGTCCGACGAAGAAGAGGAGGAGGAAGTTGAAGAAGTCGAAGAGTCCGAGGAAGAAGAGGAGGAAGAAGAAGTTGAAGTAGAAGAGTCCGAAGAAGAGGAGGAGGAAGTATTTGAAATAGAAATTAATGGAACTCTTTATTACACTACTGACGAAAAGAATGGTGATATTTATAAAGTGTTAGAAGATGAAGATATAGGTGATAAAGTAGGTAAATTTGTAAATAAAGTAGCAAAATTTAATTAAAGTTTATAACTTTCAAACTCATCGCCGTTTTGTTTTTTAGCTTTTTTTAATACTTTTTGAGCCTTTTTGATATCTTCTTCAGTAACTTCTGATTGTTCTTCATCATCATCAAAAAGATTAACATAATGTTCTTTAAAATCGTTTGGTAATATGTAAAAAGCACTATCATCGTCCAATAAAAAATCAATCATAATAATAAAGCACATCGTTACGATTAATGCTATGTATATATCACGAGTACCTATCCATGCAATGGTAAATACAAGTAAGTATTTACTAAATGTATTTTTCAAAAATGATTGCATAGATTTGCTTAATTTAATGTTTACGAATTTTGACGCAACATTTAAGGTAATTATCATTAAACCCGCAAAAATTTTACTATCATTTAATGATTGAACAGAATTATGTAAATAATCCATTATGTTGGTAAATTGTGGTTTTGTCTTTTTTTCCATTATATATTTATAATGGAAAAAATATTATTTAGAGATACATGCTATTTATATTAATTAACATAAATTAGATAAAAAAATATCTACCTATTTTTTAAGTATAAAAAATGTCTTTATTAACAACTGCCTCCACATGGAATAATGATAGCACTAATAATTCTAATCAAAAAAGAACGCCGACAATAAGAAAAACGATTAAAAACCGTAAACAACCTGATAATAATCATATTCCTTCGTCCAATGAAATGTTTAAGTTAACAACAATTGAAGATATGCAAAACATTCATGATGAACGTAATTCCAAAGTTACGCAATTATTAGATAAAATTACCTCTATTGATAATGATAATGAACAATTAGGCGAATTTAATCCTATTGAACCACCATCGGTTCATGTTAAAAAGGATATGGATGATAATAATTTAGTAGATGATTATACGCCTCCAAAATTTAATTATTCGGATGCATCAAATAGTTTCAAAATGAAAAATACAAACACCATGTATGGTGCGGACGATTCCAAAAGTACGAATTTAAGTAGTTATGCAACCAGCTATGATCCGCCAAAGAAAGCACAAACAAAACAACCAATTTACGCAAAAATGGATCTTAACAATGATTCTTTAATGGAAAAAATCAATTATATGATCCATATGATGGAAGAACAACAACATGAAAAAACAAATAACATTACAGAAGAATTCATTTTATATACCTTTTTAGGCGTATTTATAATATTTATTGTAGATTCTTTTAATCGTACTGGAAAATATACACGGTAATTAGTTTACACCATTAGAGAATATAAATCATAATAGATTTATGTTCTCTATGGTCAATAACCTATAAAATATGAATTCGCACATTTCTGCGAATTCATATTTTTAACGGTTTAAAATAAGATAAAACATCTTTCTTTAAGCATTGGAGAACATGGATAAATAAAATTCATTAAATAATATGCGTTTTGATTTGAAAATATAGGTCTATTTTGTTGAGACCAGTAACGTAACAGTACTGAATTATGTGCGATATCATCAAATAACATCATTTTAATATCTTTATTTAATTTTAAAATTGTCGTCAAACTATTTACAAAGCCACAATAAAACAATTCATAAGAACTACAATTCATAATACTTGAGAGAACCTGAAGCGTAGTTCCTTCCGCATCTTCATAATAAGTTCTCATATTTTTGAAAAAATAAAAGGCATGAATGTTGTTTTCACGTTTTAAACAATACACGTATAACAACTTTTGTTTTATTAACGCTAATACAATATTCATATCACTAAATAAAATAACATCAAAGTACATTGTTTTACTTGTGTTCTCAGAACTATGAATAAAAAAGTCTGATAGTAAATGTAAATTTGTTTCTTTTATTTCTTCAATAAAATAATGGTCAGGAAGTTCCGTCAATTTTGTGTTGTTTAAGCGATAAGTATGACTATAATAGGTAACCAATGGAACTACCCCATCGAACAAATTCACTTCTTTTTTGATTAAAGACACTTTTATGTTTGGATTGAGTAATCGTTGATTGTATTCATGTGTTTGTAATAATTTCCGGTTCAATTCTTTTTGTTTTTCTTGACGATGAAGACATAAATAATCCATAAAATAAATAGGTAATTTTTCATAATGGAATTCATGCAATGTGGATTTATATAACATATTTATGGGACGCGATGTAATACACCCTAAAGCATGTTCTGTTTGTGTTACTTGAATATTTGGTTGATTATAAGAACTATCTACCACTTGAAAACTTTTTGGTTGGTATAAAGATAAATAACAAGGTTCAATCTGTCCTGAAAAATAAGTGATTAAATCTTCATTTGTTATATTATGAGTAATACGTTCCGTTGGAATATAATAGCATTGTAATAAATTAGTAAACTCTTTTTGTTGATATTCGGTGATATCTAAATAATTATATGTACCTATTTGCGATAAATCTAAAAATTTGGTTTTCATTGGTTGTTGATAAACAATAAAAGGGTTTGTATAAAAATAACGATGGAAATCATACGTATGAAATACCGCTTGATTATTCCAAAATGGATATTTTAACTTTGTATAAGCAAAAAATACTAAAATACACAAAATAAGAACAGCTAAAATATATTGGATCATGTAATCTAATATATTTTATGAAACTTTTTTAGTCCAAAATACCCATTTTTTTATTAATACGTTTGGTTTGTTCTTCTTTTTCCTTTTTCGCATCTTTTTGTTCTTGACGTGCATCTTTTTGTTCTTGACGTGCCGTTTGAACCTTAGTTCGAGATTCTTTTGCTTGTTCCTTTCTCTCATCTCTATTTTCTTTTAATTGTTTAATACGTTCAACGCCGGAAGATTGTTTTTTAAAAAAATAGAGAAATTGATTTTCATCTCCAGTAATATTTCCCATATGTATTTTTTTATCGAATTCAAATCCAGCTTGTTTAACCATTTTTTCAATATTGTCTAAAGGTTCCATAAAAAGAGTATGTTCATTTTGACGAACATGTTGGGTTATATTATCTGTAAATGTTTCACTTAATGATGCATCTTTATTCTTTTTATCATTTGGAACTTGTAAATAAGCTTTATATTTGAAATCTTTAAACACTGTTAATGTATCTACAGTACGGTAATTATTTGACTTAGGTTTTTGAGGAACAGTATCATCTTTCCCTACGGGAATAATTTTGGTAAATTTGGGCAAATCTACTAAATGTAAGACAAAATAACTATTTGGTTGTAACCAATGATAACAGTTTTTAAATAATAATGACTTATCTTCAATGTAATATACAGTAAAATAAGTGCACAATGCATGAGTAAACGTATTATGCTCAAACGCCATAGAATCAATTACATCACCTTCTTTTATTTCAATGTTTGGATATTTATTTTGTGAATATTTAACCATAGAGCGTGATTTATCAATACCGTAAGCGGTATATCCAGCCTCATTTAAATTATTCACTGTATTACCAGTTCCTGAACCAATATCTAATACGACACTGGTATCTTCATTTAAATTAGTATGTTTTGCTAGTTTAATTAATTCTAAATCATTTCTAGCCTCGCTATTGTGTAATCCATCATATATTTCAGCATAAAAATCATCGAATAATTTATCACCTTTTTTCAATACAAATTGTTCCTTTTGTGAAAAATTTTCAACATAACGTGGCTTACTGGTCAATTTGTATAAATATAAATAAATGTAAATAATGGCTAAAAATAATATGATTTTAAGAAATACATGTTGTGGTTCTTTGGAAATAAATATATTGTGTATAAAGCTTATCATATAATTATTGTTAAGTATATAATAAAATCCGAAATAATTATACTACAATTGAATTAATTAGAATTTCTCAATTGAGTACGTGTATGATTGAAAATATTTTGTTTACCAATATCAGTGCTTAATATATCTTTTTGTTGAGAAGTTTGATATTTGGGATGGTAAAATAAATCAGGGTGAGGTTGATCGCTGGGTCTGGAGACGACATAATCTTTGTATAAATCACTATTGGAATCAGGTATGTGAATATGTTCAGGAATACCTCTTTGATTTTTGACGTGTTGATTTCTTAATTGATTTTCGTCTTGGATATTGTGAAAATAACCCGAACTAGGTCCATTTTGAGTTCCAGGGTAGAAATTATTGGTGTTAAAAGTAGGATAAGGCAGAGCATATTCTTTTTCAGGAGTTCTGCGATTAATTATGGGAAATAAAGAATATTTGGTAGAAACAGAACGGGGAGCAAAATTGGGCTCTAAAGGAACATCAGGAAAATGGCGATCGCCTATACGATTGTTTAATTCATCAACACGAGCATGTTGACCTACTAAAAGATAATGATTTAATCCGTTAATTTTATTATTGTTGTGTAAATCCATTTATGCTAAAATATATAGTATCTATATAAAATATTATGAGCTGGAATTAATATTGTTTTGCCATACAAGAGAATCGAACATCTCGTTTCACTCCCGCAATTAGAGTTACTCGCAACCAGCTATGGCAATATATATATATAGAATTGCTTTTAAGTAAATAATATAAATACATTTCTATTATAAATATAATGATAACCTTTGTAACTTGTTGGTACAATTTTAAAGCAAAATTTAATAATGAAATTTATTATGAATGGATAGATAACATGCTAACCAATGTGAATAATTATAATTTAATAATTTATACAGATGATAATGGATATTCAATATTACATAAATATGAAAAATCAAATATAAAAATTATAATAAAAGACCATACATCATTTTATAATTATCGTTATAATAATTGTTGGATAAATAATCATTCTAATAACCATTTATTGAAGAATAAAGTAGATTGGAAAGTAAATATGTTATGGTCTGAAAAAATACATTTTGTTAAAGATGCGTATGAAGAAAAATATTTTGATACTGAATTTTATGGTTGGTGTGATATAGGTTATTTCCGAAATCGTCATAATGATATTTCTAAAGAAATGTTACGTAATTGGCCCGACCATAGTAAAATTGGTGAATTAAACAAAGATATGATACATTACGGTTTGATAAACAATAATCCGAATTATATGAATCAATTATTCAAATTAATAATAGACAAAAATGAAATGAGGTTACCCAAAATACCTATACCACCGAACCAGTTGTCTGTTGCAGCCGGATTTTTTATTTTACATAAAGATAACATTCAATGGTGGTTTGATACTTACGATGCGAAATTAAAATTGTATTTTAACAACGGTTATTTGGTAAAAGATGATCAAGTGATTGTAATTGATTGTATTTTTTCTAATATGCAAAGGTTTCAATTGCATAAAGAAACAAACCCGAATTACGATAATTGGTTTATGTTTCAAAGAATATTATTATAAATAATATAATAAAAAGAATATTATTTATAATATAATGATTAGTGTATTAATCCCTATTTATAATGGAATTGAATTTATTGATGAGTCGGTAAATTCAGTAATAGAACAAAGTTATCAAAACTGGGAATTAATTATCGCAGTAAATGGCCATCCAGAAAATTCCGAAGTTTTTCAAATAGCGAACAAATTTGCGAATAAAGATCCACGTATTCGTGTATATGATATGTATCAGTTAAAAGGCAAATCAGTAACTTTGAATGAAATGATAAAACTATGTAATCACGATTATGTTGCTTTATTAGATGTAGATGATATTTGGCATCCTACAAAATTAAATTTACAAGTTCGTAAAATACATGAATATGATGTAGTTGGAAGTCAATGTGTATATTTTGGAAATATGAATGGAATTGTTCCTAAGATACCTTTGGGTGATATTAGTAATCAGGATTTTCGTTTAGTAAATCCAATTATTAATAGTAGTTGTATTATTCGTAAAGAGTTATGTTATTGGAATCCAGAATATGATGGTGTAGAAGATTATGAATTATGGGCACGATTACGTAAATTAAATAAGAAATTTTATAATTTTACTGAAATATTAGTGAAACACCGTATTCATCCAAGTTCTGCATTTAATACACAAAATTTTGATGAAAAACTTAATAAAATAAAAAATAGTTTAAATGGAATAATGTAAATATTTTATAAAATGGTGAAAATAGCTTTTCATGATAATTGTCTATGTGAACGAGGAACAACTGTAGCAGTCTATGATTATGCTTATTATAATAAGCATTATTTAGGTAATGAAAGTATAATAATGTATATAGGTAACGATAAACGAAATGTCCCTGAAGTAATTGAAAAATTTAAAAAGGAATTTACGTTAAGACCTTATATTAACTGGCAAAATGAAGCAGACCAAATATTAAAAGAAGAAAATTGTGATATTTTATATATGATTAAAGCGGGCGAATGGGACGGTAAAATGGCTTCTTCTAATATATGTAAAAGTGTTATTCATTGTGTTTTTAATACTCAATATCGTCATGGAAATGTATATGCAACTATTGCTCCTTGGGTTCATGGTAATAATAATAGATATCCATTTGTCCCACATATGATTAATTTACCTAATCACAATAAAAATATGCGTGATAAATTAAATATACCAGATGATGCAATAGTATATGGTAGACATGGCGGATATGAAC
>Ga0222715_10002758_pt1 | contig 15933 bp, 19 predicted proteins | sample C33_9DmetaG_FD_165056 | JGI IMG/M metagenome (GOLD analysis project Ga0222715, IMG submission 165056) | Estuarine water microbial communities from San Francisco Bay, California, United States - C33_9D | ecosystem: Environmental > Aquatic > Marine > Unclassified | place: USA: California... | reverse complement strand
GCAAGACGTGTTGGCGGCCACTCAGGCGGAAGACCGGGAATTGGATCAGGCGGAAATATTAATATGTACGGAGGCGGTGGCGCAGGCCATACGCACCACGGTGGAGGACACGGAGGTACTAGTTACTTTGGTGGAGGAAACATTGGAGTTCACGACAGTGGACCGCAACCATCAGATCGTGAAGGACAAGCAGCACCAGGAACTGGTGGTGCAGGTGCACCACAAGCACGTAGACGTGGAGCAAGTGGGAAATCCGGTATGGTAGTTGTTTGGAGTTTAAGATAATGGCATTTAGTTACGAAGGTTTACAAAAAATTACAGGCGAAGGCCTAATTGATACAACAATTGTAACAGCAGATGTTACAAACACAACAATTGATACTGCAAAATTTGATACAGGAGCAATTACAGAGGCTAAACTTGCAAACTCAAGTATTCCAGTAGGTGATATTGCTAACCAATCAATTACTAGTGATAAATTAGCAACTAATGCAATTGATTTATCAGGTTCTAAAGTAAGTGGAGCACTTAGCGCATCTAAAGGCGGAACTGGATTAGCATATGCCGGCGGATCTGCAAGAAGAAACATTAGAACAAATAGCGGCGGAACCCCAACTACTGAACTAGGTGGTTTATCTGCTTGTAGAGTTTATACAGGTAACACAACCTGGACTAAACCAGCAGGTGTAACAAGAATTAGAGTACAAGTAATTGGTGGCGGAGGTGGCGGAACAGGCCACGGAGAAGCCGGCGGTTCGGGTGGATATGCAGAAGAATATCTAAATGTAACTAGTATTTCATCAGTAAGTATTTCTATTGGTGGCGGCGGAGGTGGTGTAAACTACCATAGCAGTGCTGGTAATGGCGGAACAACATCATTTGGACCATATTTAAGTGCGTCAGGCGGAGAAGGTGCTAGACGAGTAGGTGGACACTCAGGTGGACGCCCAGGAATTGGTTCAGGAGGTAATCTAAATATTTACGGTGGAGGCGGTGCAGGTCATACACACCACGGTGGCGGCGCTGGCGGCAATGGTTATTTTGGTGGATCTAGTATTGGTGTTCACGATAGTGGACCTCAAGTAAGCGACAGAGAAGGACAAGCGTCACAAGGTACTGGCGGTACTGGTGCTCCTCGAGGTAGACGTAGAGGCGGTACTGGAAGAACAGGAATGGTAGTGGTTTGGGAGTACAAATAATATGGCATTTAGTTACGACGGTTTAAAGAAAATCACAGGCGCTGGCATTGTTGATGGTACTATTACAAGTGCTGACATTGGCTCAGGACAGATTGATAGAAACAAGATTATTGATGGTTCTATTGATACTGATCAACTTGCAGATAGCGCAGTTACAGGAGCAAAAATTGATCCAGCCAATGCATTAACAGGTTCAAAATTTGCTGATGCATCTGTAAACTTATCAGGATCAGCAGTCACAGGATCACTTGCACCATTAGCAGGTGGTACAGGAAAAACTTCATTAGGTGCTGCAAACCAAGTTTTAAAAATTAATGATGCAGGTAACGGATACGATTACACATACGGTGATCTAGTAAGTGTAAACTATTTTACAAGTAATGGTACTTGGAGTAGACCAGCAGGTGTACAAAAAATTAGAGTTCAAATTTGCGGAGCAGGCGGCGGCGGAACTGGCCACGGAGAAAGTGGCGGCGCAGGCGGTTATGCAGAAGAAGTTATTGACGTAACAGGTATTTCATCAGTTTCCGTTACACTTAATGGTGGGGGTGGTGGTGTAAACTATCACAACTCAGCAGGTAACGGTGGTTCAAGTAGTTTTGGTCCTTACCTATCAGCAAGTGGTGGCGAAGGAGCAAGACGTGTTGGCGGTCACTCAGGTGGCAGGCCAGGCGTTGGATCAGGTGGTAACCTAAACCAGTATGGAGGCGGCGGTCGCGGCCATACACACCACGGAGGAGGTTTAGGAGGCAGTTCATACTTTGGTGGTTCTAGTATTGGTGTTCACGATAGTGGACCTCAAGTAGGCGACAGAGAAGGACAAGCCGCACCAGGAACTGGTGGAACAGGAGGACCCCGCGCAAGAAGACGAGGCGGAACAGGTCGCAGAGGAATCTGCATCGTATGGAACTACAAATAGGAGTAATAAATTATGGCTAAAAGTGTTCTAGTAGATTTCCAAGGTAACGTACAACACATCTGTGAGGCGGGCGATGAATTCGAAGTATACGAAGGTCCGGACTCAATGGTAAGATGGGTTGAATGTCAATCAGATGACATTAACGATTCTTGGGTTTTACATAACGGAGTTTGGGAACAAAACGTTCAAGCACCACCATCGTATACTGTTTTAAGAAGAAACGCATACGGTGAAATCGGTGAGCAACTTGATATGCTTTATAAAGATCAAATGAATGGTACAACCAATTGGAAAGACCATATCACAGCAGTAAAAAATACTGTACCAGGACCAAATAGTGAAGAAGCGAGAGAAATGAGAGCATCTCGTGTACACATTACTTGGGGTACAGAACAATCACCTGCTTGGACTGATACTGTTAATAGAGAAGTACCAAATCTAGTGAAAAATATTGGAAAAAAAGTTTCTGACTAATCACTAATAAACAACAGGGAACTGTATCTAAATAAGTAAGTATATGCTATTAGATATATTCCCTGTTCGTACTTATAGAACAGAAATAAAATTAGATCAAATCGATAAATCCATTATAAAGGATTATCTGGTTGATATTTTTGACTCTGTCAGAGATTCTAATCACGCATTAGAAGCCGGCGGAAAAAGTACTCATTCTGTAAACAGAAATTTACACAATGATAAAGAATTACAACCGCTTGTAAAACAAATATATCAACATCTACTACATTATTGGAATGGTGCTGGATTTAGTCCAGGGTGCAAGCCAAAGATTGTTTCAATGTGGGCAAACATTCATAACAACGGTGATTACACATTAGAACACTCGCATAGTACTCACGTGCTTGCCGGATGTTACTATTTAGAATTTGATAGAGATGCAGGTAATATTGTATTTGTTAATCCTAACGAATATGCGCAACATTATTATCCGTATTCAGAAGCAGGAAAAATAAATGATATGAGGCATACTATGTATGTTGAACAGGATAATTTAATACTCTTTCCTGCACACGTTAAGCATTATACAGAAGTAAATAATTCTGATAATGCAAGAATTAGTATAAATTTTAATGTTGACCAAGAGGAAGTATAATGATTAACAGCGTTACAATTTTAGGAGGCGGAACTGCCGGTTTGACTACAGCACTAATCATTCGTGCTGCATTCCCTGAAATGAAAGTACGACTAATTAGATCAGATACAATTGATATTGTAGGAGTTGGAGAAGGCACAACTGAGCATTGGAGAAGTTTTTTAGACTTTGTAAATATTAATCCTGCTGAATGTTTTGTTCATTGCGGAAGTACATTTAAACACGGAATTTATTTTAAAAATTGGAACGGTGACGGAAAACATTATATGCATAATGTTCCTACATACGCTATTGAAGAAAGTAGAATAGGACATCCTAATGTATTACACAAATTAATTGTAGAAAACGAAAATCCATTAGGTGTGTTTGACGAATTTATTTTAAACAGTCAACACTATCAGCCAGTTTTAGAAAGCACAAATCAATATCACTTTGATACATTCAAACTTAATGAGTATCTTAATAAAGTTTGTATTAGGCGAGGTATTGAAGTTGTTGTTGATACAATTACATCTGTTGAAGCAGTTGATAGTATTGAAAAATTATACGGTGAAAAAGCAATTTACGAAAGTGATTTTTATATTGATGCAACTGGGTTTAGTAAATTTTTACACAAACACGTAGGCAGTGATTGGAAAGACTGCACAGAATATTTGCCTATGAATAGTGCAATTACATTTCCTACTAAATTAGATGATAGATTTCCTGCATACACTGCTGCAACTGCTCTAAGTTCTGGATGGGTATGGCAGATACCTACACAAGAAAGATATGGTAACGGATATGTATACTGTGATAATTTTATTACAGAAGATCGAGCAATTGAAGAAGTAACAAAATATTATGGTAGCGACCTAGATATACGTAAAAAATTTAAGTTTGGTGCTGGCTATTTGCGTAATGTTTGGAGTAAAAATTGTTTAGCGATAGGGCTTAGTGCAAGTTTTATCGAGCCTTTAGAAGCCACAAACATTGGAACAGCAATACAACAAGCACTAGCATTTGTTAATCATATAGGACTTTACGAGCCAAACAGTAACGCTGTACAAGCAAGTTATAATAAAAAGTTTGAAAAAGTTTTTGAAAACACAGTTGACTTTGTACAACTGCACTACTTCACTAAAAGAAACGATTCTGAATTTTGGAAAAACAGTCACAACATTAAAAAGACAGACTTTAACCAAGCAACACTAGAATTATTTAAAAAGAAAATTCCGCTATGGACAGACTTTACAGAATCGTATGCATTGTTTAATAACTTTAATTGGATAATGGTATTAAATGGTTTGGAAATTATTGACAGACAAGCCTATTTAGATCAATGGGAAAGTTTGCCATACGACACTAAGACAGAAGCAGATATAAAATTAGATGTATATTTTAGTAGAGAAGCACCTGTATTAGAACACAAAGAAGCAATTGACTACATCAAGGACACACATTATGCCTCAAATTAAAAAAATATGCATTGTAGGTGGCGGTAGTGCAGGCTGGATGACAGCAGCATTGCTTGGAAAAAAACTGCCTAAAGATACAGAAATAAGTTTAGTTGAATCACCTAAAGTCGCAACCGTAGGGGTTGGCGAATCTACACTTGGACATATCAACAGGTACTTAGATATGCTTGAACTAAAAGATGAAGACTGGATGAAAGAATGTAATGCAACATACAAGACCAGTATTAAATTTACAGACTTTAGAGAAAATGACGGAAGTAGTTTTCATTATCCTTTTGGTACAATGTTATTTGATCACACTTCGAATGGTATTATGGATTATTTCTGGCATCAAGCGTATAATAACAATACGTACGAACCAAGTGAGTTTGCAGGTTGGGCATTAAATCAAACATATATGACAGAAGAAAACAAGTTATACGATAATGCAGACGAAGAACAAAAAATTAGAGCATTTGATTTTCATCTTAATACAGCATATCATATGGATGCGGAAAAATTTGGTCAGTATTTAAAAAATAATATTGCTATTCCAGAAGGCGTAAAACATTTCTTCGATACAGTAAAAGATGTAAAGCAAGACGAGGCTGGAAATATTGTAGAACTAATTGGAGAAGAACAATCTTACGTTGCTGACTTATACATAGACTGCACAGGATTTACAAAACTACTAATAGAAAAAATAATGAAAACTAAATTTATTAGTTTTGATGATGTTCTTATGAACGACCGTGCATTAGCAACACGTATTCCTTACAATGACAAAGAATCAGAAATGCGCAGTTATACTGACTGTACCGCAATTGAGAATGGTTGGGTTTGGGATATTCCTTTATATCATAGACGCGGAACAGGATACGTTCATAGCAGTAAATTTGTAGATTGGGAAACAGCAGAACAAGAATTTAAAAAATATCTTAAAGAAAAAAGAAAATTAACACAAGAACAAATTGACAGTTTAACGTTTAACAAAATCAATATCAGACACGGCGTACAAGATATTCCTTGGAAAAATAATGTTTGTGCAATTGGTTTAGCACTAGGTTTTATTGAGCCTTTAGAAAGCACAGGACTGCTTACAACACACGAAAACATCATACGCTTGGTAACAACACTAACACGTAGAGATGGCATTGTAAATAAGATAGACGTGGACGGTTGGAACAGCGCAGCAAGATACGAACTTGATAACTTTAAACAGTTTGTAAGTTTACACTACGGATTAAGTCAAAGAAGAGATACGCCATATTGGAGACATTGTACAGAAGTTGTAGATTATATTCCTAAACCTTTAGAGTCGTTAGATAATACTGCACAAGATTATGCATATAGAATGAATACACGCAACAGTTTAGATGGCGACACTAATGATGGAAAATATTTTATCCTAGCAGGTATGGGATACAATCCTGTTAGTAAAGCAATGGCTGAAATGGAAGCATACAGATATCCTGGGTTGCCAAGCATATGGCAAAATGTAATGGACAGACACGAAAAGCACAAACAAGAAGTATTAGAGTTGTGTAAAACATTGCCAACACATTACCAATATCTTAAAGAGAAGTTTTACGATGGAAAAGACTAGTGTTAGTTTAGTTATTTTAGGCGGCGGAACAGCAGGCTGGCTAAGTGCGTTATTTGTAAAACATTACTATCCTAGTATAAACATTACCGTTGTTGAAGATCCAAAAAAACCACCTATCATTGCAGGAGAATCAGGCGGCTTTGCACTATCTCAAATGTATGATAGAATAGGTATACTTTTTAACGACTGGGCGAAAACTGTTGGTGCTACTCCTAAACTAGGAGGACAGTTTGTAGGATGGAATGGAAAAGGTTCTGAGTTTTGGCATAGTTTGATTACACCACATTATTATGCACAGTGGGGTAAAAGATTTTCAAGTATTGAAGAACGTTACTATTTTTTACGTATGCTTATTGGTATGAATATCAATATAGCAGATATAGTTCCTACAGGCCGCTTGTTAAAAAACAATAAAGTGCCTTTTGACGATTACGGTGCTATTGTAGATAAAATATTTCCTATGTGGCATTTTGATAGTCGTGCAAACGCAGCCTATCTAAAGAAAACAGGATTAAATCGCGGAATAAAATTAGTTGAAAACACATATGTAGGCTGCATAAAACATCAAAGCGGTAATATTAAAAAAATTATTTTTGAAGATAATACTGATTTAGAAGCAGAATGGTTTTTTGATTGTAGTGGATTTGCAAGATTACTACTTGACAAAGAAATGAAAGCAGAAGTTATAGATCAATCTGCATATTTTCCTGCGTGTGCAGTTTTACCTTGGTGGGACAAACCTGTATATAGCACAGCAACTCTAGCAACTACAATGGATGCTGGGTGGACTTGGCAGATTGGATTAAAAGAAAGAACCGGACAAGGTTATCTTTATGATCCTAATCATCTTACAAAGGATCAAGCACTTGATGAAATTAGAAATAAATTTGGTCAACACGTTGAACCTGTTGCAAGTTTACAATTTACTCCAAGTATAATGAAACAAAGCCAAGTTAAAAACGTAATCGGTATAGGTTTAAGTACAGGGTTTATGGAACCGTTAGAAGCAAACGGTACAGGAATTATTGTTGATCAACTGTTGGCTTTATTAGATAATTGGAGCCCAGTTGAATATAATGCACTAAATGAAAAACATTTTAATGAAAATGTATTAGAAAAATATTTAGGCATACGAGACTTTTTATCTTTACACTATAGAGGAAAAGGTAACGAATCTAATTTTTGGAAAGAACAATCTGACCCAAATAGGGTTCCTGAAACACTAAAAGAAAGACTTTCTGAATTTGAAAGATTTTATGCTACAGGCAAAATGGATTTTGCAAAATATTTCAATGGTTTTAGTATAGAAAGTTGGTTAACAGTGATACAAGGCATAGGAATACTAGATAGTAAAGCCATATCTGTTGGTGACAAGCACCACTTCATTGATAATTACTATAAAGAAACTGTGAAACCTTTTGATCACATATATAGAAGGTGTATAAAAATAGAAAAATGGATAGACAAAACTTCGAATATAGCGTAAAAGAGCATTCAATGTCAGGATTTCCTGATAGAAAAATCTTTGTATATGATAATATATTACCTTACTCAACACGTACAGGTATCTACGAAATGTGTAGTAAATCTTTATACAAAATTAACGGTAGAGATAACGAAGTGCTTGAAAATCAAGCACACATTAGTATGGTATCTACTTGGCAATTGTCTGATTTTAAAGCAACAGAGTTGTTAGAAAATTTACCTCCAGAAATTATTAAAAAACATAATTTAGCATACAAATATCATATAAACACAATGATTAATATGTGTACACCACACGACAGATTTCATATGCACATTGACAATGACTCTAACGGATGGACTATGGTGTACTATGCTAACTTACATTGGAACATTGAATGGGGCGGCGATACTTGTTTTTTAAACGAGGAAGGAAACGATTTTGAATATGTTGCTGCGTTTAAACCTGGACGTTTAGTTTTGTTTCATCCTCAAATTGCGCATATGATTCGCCCACCAACACAACTTGCAACAGAAGCAGGCCAACATTTTAGGTTTACATTAGCAACTAAGTTTATTCCACACAATGCGCCTCCGGGCACTGACGGGATGTCAGACGGAACTTTAAGCGAGAAAGAACCAGGCACTTTTTTACATCCTAGAGACTTTAGTACAGAAAGAGAAAGTTAATATGAAGGTTGCTGTTATTGGTATAGGAACAGCGGGCTTACAGACTCTCGCATACTTTCAAGATACTTTACCTAATCATATCGATATCTATAGTATTCATAATCCTGAACAAAAAATCTTAGGCATAGGCGAAAGCACAACAACATTTTTACCACTAATGTTGTCAAGAAGTTGTGGCTTTACAATGCTCAATGATGCCGATAAACTAGACGCAACTACCAAACACGGTGTACAGTATGTTAATTGGAGAGAAAACAATTTCAACAGTCATATACTTCCTCCATATCACGGCATACACTTTAATAATTTTAAACTTAACGAACTTGTATTAGGTAGACTTAGAAAAGAAAAAGGATTCTACGAAATACACGGCGATATTAAATCTATTGACCAAGATGAAAATAGTGTAACACTACAGATAGACGATGAAGCGCATACATTTGACTACATTGTTGACTGTAGAGGTTATCCAGATGATTACACAAATTATGAATTACTAGATTACTTGCCTGTAAACAGTGCAATGGTACATACTGTTAGTCAGCCAGGTACTTGGAATTATACATATCATCAAGCAACTAAAAACGGTTGGATGTTTGGAATACCTTTACAAACTAGACAAGGTTGGGGATATCTTTATAACAAAGATATTACAAGTAAAGAAGAAGCAAGAGAAGACCTACAAAGTCTTATGAATGAACCTTTACAAACTAGAGAGTTTAGTTGGAAAAATTATTACAAAAAGAATGTTATAGACGGTAGAGTTATTTCAAATGGTAACAGAGCGTTATTTTTTGAGCCTATTGAAGCACTAAGCGGAACGTTTTATGAAGCAGTGGGTGTAGAAGCAGTTAATGTAATTGTTGGTGAATCTACTGCAAGTGAAGCAAATGCAAGGCTAGTGCATACAGCAGAAACATATGCTACGTTTGTTTGTTTTGTATATCACGGCGGTAGCACTTTTGACACAAAATTTTGGAAGAAAACGGTTGACAAAACAACAAAAGCACTGCATAATAGTTACATATGGAAAGACGTAAAGGCTAGATTACAGTCATTAAAAGCAACAGGCATTGATGACGAAAGAATAATACTAAAACCTTTAAGCACTGCGCTATGGAAACTAATAGATAAAGAGATGGGATATAATTACTTCCAATGATAGACAAGTATTTTATTATAGATGATGTTATTCCTAAAGTTTATCAAGATGACATTGAAGAACTACTGTTAGGTAACAACAGTTTTCCTTGGTATTATGTAGCAGATGTTACTCTTACTGCGGATAAAATTAAAAAGTATAACACAAGAGCAATATGCCCTGCTTTTAATCACGTTTTTTATGAAGATACAAACGATAACAACGATGCTTGGTATCCATTTATAAAGCCATTAGTATATATGGCGTGTGATAAAATTAATTTTGATGTTAATTATGTTCTACAAGCACGTTCATTTCTACAACTTCCTATAAGCAAAGATGTTCCTGCCAATCATCCGCATATTGATTTACAGTTTGATCATTTAGTTTGCTTGTATTATGTAAATGACAACGAAGCACCTACAACACTATACAAACAAACTAGACACGATGTAAATCCAGAAGATATGTCTAGCACAGATTTTGAACCACTAGTAACTTGTGAACCTAAAAAAGGAAGAGCATTATTTTTTGATGGGAAGTATTATCATTCAAGTTCTAGTCCTAACCAATCATCGAGATGTATTATTAATTTTGATGTACTAGGAACTGCAAAATGATAGAATATAAGTTTGGTATTCCTGTAAAACTTGTTGATTGTGACAATCAAGATATTATTAATGAAACTGTACAGGTAGCAGAAGCACAAAGATCATTAACAACAAATCCGTGGTCAAGCGATATACAAAGTACGTTTAAGTTTGATGAGTATGTAAATGTTGTAAAAGATCAGTGTCCTTTACTTAACAAACACATTTATAAAAATGTACACGCATACTTAAATGAACTAGCAGTTGATCCGCCATACACAATAGTTAATATGGACGAAAGTTGGTATAACTTTAGCCAACCGGGTATGTGGCAAGAATTTCATATGCACCCTGAGTCAGATATAAGTGGAATATTTTATGTAACTGCGCCCAAAGACAGCGGAAACATAATGTTTAATCCGTCTAGCAGTGCATATAACTATCACAAGTTAACGCATAGAGCAAAGAATATGCAGCCTAATGTTTGGTATGAACCACAGGTAGGAAGAATGTTACTATGGCCTTCATACTTAGAACATATGGTTGTAAAAAACAAAAGCAATGCTGAACGAATTAGCATTGCATTTAACATAAAGTTGATAAACTAATGAATAACGATCACGTAGAAGTAGTACCTATTTTTCCTATTCCAGTTTACTTTGCAATATGCGAAGATGATATTAAACAATCTATTGACTATATGGAGAATGCCCCTATTGATCTAGAAAAAGATCAAGACACACTAAAAGAATATGGTACAATTAGTGCTGACAACTACATTCTTAATCGTCCTGAAATGACAAGTCTTAGAGAATGGATTATGAATCACGTTGACAACTATGCTAGAAATGTTCTTGCTTGGGACTTTAATAAAATTGACCTGACAATGAGTTGGGTATCTATCAAAGAAAAAGGTCAAAGACACAAGTATCACATTCATCCTAACAGTTTAATATCCGGTGTATTCTATTGGGATACAGATGATATTGAACCTATTAGTTTTTTACGTCCTAGAAAATTTACTAACTTTGAAATAGAACGAAATGAAAATATCGATGCACCGTATGCATTCGATCATCATAATTTCACCCCAAGAAAAAATACACTAATACTTTTTCCTAGCGAAACTCAACATAGTGTAGGGAAAATAAAGCAAGACCTTCCTAGAAAGAGCCTTGCTTTTAATACGTTTATTTTTGAAAAGATAGGAAGACCTGACAGTCTTACTGAATTAGACCTTAGTAAACCTAATAATTAATATTATCTAGTTCTTCTTCACCAAGCGGATCACCAACTAAAATAGGTGCACCACCGTCTTTGATAAGTTCAATCTGTCTATTTTCAGTATTGTACAAGAACATAGCATAATCGTATGCTTTGTAGTACTTGTCGAAAGATTTTCCTTCAACTGTAAATGTTGCCATAGTAACAAGTCTCCTTAATACGTCTGTTATATGTTTATTTATTCAATTTAGCCCAATTAAAGTGGTTTTCTTTTCCAAGCGTATTGGGCATAATATTTACCGCTACAGTATAGCGTTCTGAATTTGCATTGAAATTTGGTGCGCTGCGATGGTTAATATAAGACGGAAATAATACTACTGTATCTTGTACTGGACGAATTGCTATTTCTGGACAGTTGTAATCTGTAAATTTATTTACTTCTGTTTGTAGACTTAATTGTAACGGATTTTTAGTTGTTTGAAATAGTGTAGGACCAGTCGCTTCGTCTGCTTTAAGGTAGTATACAGCGGAGATTAATGAGTTTGAATGCCAATGCCAGTCTATGTTTCCACCGTCAGGCATTTTATTAAGCCAAGCCTGTGTAATAAACATACCATCGTGTGTATAACCTAAGTCTGTCCAATAATTTTCTGCCTTTTTAACAATCCAATTTAGTAATGGCTGCCAAATTTCTACATCTTGTAAATTAGTTTGACTTTGATCAAAATTCCCAAGACCGTTTTCGTCTGTTTTCCAATCAATACTTTTCATCAAACTATCTAAGTCAAGTTTGATGTCAGTATTAGTTGCTAGGCCAATGCCTTCTGGAAATATTGACCTAATTTTCATTAGTCAGCGACTACGATATCTGTAATCTTGTCCCAACCAACAATGTGTCTTTGATGTGTTTCAAGATCAATTACCTCAACAAGACGTTTTTCTTTATCTCTTTGCAAGATTTGTGCTTTACCTGTAATCATTGCTACAGGAATAACTTCGTCTGACTGTGATAATAAAGGCATTGTATTAGGATCAATTTCTGCTTCATAGATGCAAAAATAATTTACGCCTGGTTCTAGTGTTTCTGCTGTAATAGTACTCATTTATTTCTCCTTTTTAACTATTCGTTGGTGTTCTTTGTAACCGTTTTTAAATTTACCTGCCCACCACAAATAACTTTGGTTAGTTATATTATATAGCCCTTCTGTGAACTCCAACACCTTATGTTTGATTGCATTTCTTTTTACTGGAACAAACATACAAAGAGGAGTGCCTCTTTCAATTATATATTCGCCGTAGTCAAAAAATGCCATCTGTTGTGTACATTCGTGGTGTATATCAGACCAAAAAGATCCTGGTAAAACTTCAAATCTGCTGTCGTAATGAAACAGCATTGGTAATTGTAGCACTGACCATCCTTTAGGAGTTTTTAATCTCCAAGGACTAATTGCTTTTAGTACCATACTATATTTGTTAGGATCTGGTAAATGTTTTTGGAATTGTAATTCTCCGTGATTTGTAAATTCAAATCTTTCATCTGCTGATTCTACATAATAACTTGAATCTTTATTAATAGTAATTTTAAAATCAGTCCACATTCTCAAAACATATGCCTGCTTAAAAAATTCTGCATATGCAGGACATTGTTTTGCAGTTTCAACTCTACCATTAGCACCAAAGTTTATATGTACATCTTTTACAGAATTAGGCATTGCCTTAAACCATTCAGGGATACACTGTGTTGCTGGAACCGGCGGGCATATTTGATCAAGTCCCTTTTCTACAGACCAGAACTCAATAGTAGGTTCTTGTTTTTTAAACCACTTCATTTATCTTCTTGCTTTTTAATAATACGTTGATGTTCTTTGTATCCGCCACTAAACTTTCCGCTGAACCAATAGTATTGTTTTTCTTCTAACCGTTTCATTTCGTCATCCATTTCGCGAACTTCTAGTGTCATTTTTTCTCTTTTAATTGGCACATACATTGCTAGTGGTGTGCCTCTTGGAATTAGATATTCACCATATTCTTTAAATCCCATTTGGGGATTTACTTCGTAGTGTATATCTGCACTCATTACACCCGGTAGCACCTCGAATCTTTCATCGAAATGATAGTGCAAAGGTAACTGCATTAAATCCCATCCTTTAGGAGTAACCATTCTCCAAGGACTATTTGCTTTTAGTACCATTGCATATTCTCTTTTTGGTGTATGATCTAAAAACTGATTGTCTAAATGATTAGTAAAACTAAAAAGTTTTTCAGGAGTTTTTACTTCCCAGGTAGTATCTTCGTTTATCTTAATCCACAAGTCGCACCACAAATATAACACAACACCCGACTTATAATAATCTACAAATGCAGGACATTTTTTTGCTGTACCTGGATGTCCACTCCATTGGTCCATAATTTCACGTGGCATTTTTTTGAACCATTCTGGTATTGCTTCTACTGCTAGTTTAGGTGGATATATCTCTTCAAGTCCTCGCACAGTTGTATAGCAAGTAACAAGAGGTTGTTTCTTTTTAAATTTATTTTTTATCCAGTTAAACATATTATACCGTTGTAAAATTAAAAGTTAACACACATCTAGAGTAACCTTCTTTTGGTTTACTGCTAGAATGATAGTGCTCTCCATTAAAAATAAACATCTTACCTTTTTTTGGTGTTGATGTTGTTAATACTGTGTATTCATCGCTTGGTTTAGTTTCATTATAAACCATAGTATCACCGTCTGAATCGTTTACGTAATATAGTCCAGTCCAATGAGGGCACAAGAAGTCGATGTGTGCTTCATCCCCACCATCTACCGTATCTACATTAGAAACAATTTGATTAGAACTACCACTTGGCACAAGTAATCCACAACGTAATCTAAGTAATTTACCTAGTTCTTGACCAAGAACATCGCCCATTGTATACCAAATAGGCAGCAACTGATTAAAATAATTACTTGCTGTAGTACCTCTTGGTAAATCAGGACCGTCATTTAGTGCTAAGTGCGTAAATCCTAAACTGTAAGTATTAGTATTTAAGAAGTGTTCGTGATTAGCAAACCAAGGAAAATCCATACTATACAACAGTCTTTCAATTTCGTCTTGATAAGCACTTGGAAGTGCATTTTCTTTGCTGATATGTTCCATAAAACTATTTATAGTGCGGTTTTTAGCAGAGACGTTATCTTGGCAGCCGGATAAATACTATACAACAAGTTTGGATCAGGATTAAAATGGCAAGATTACCAATTATTAACAACCTTAGAGTAGTACCAAGAGAATCGGATTTCCTTGATAGAAAACTAGGTCTACGTGGTGAAATTTTCTTTGACAACGAAAACAATACACTAAGACTTTTTAATGCAGCCGATGTTGGAGGCATTGCACTTGTAAAAGAAGATTTATCAAACGTTACTAACGCTGTATTTTTAGCAAAAGCAACAGCAGCAGGTGTAGGTGGCGGCGGCGGCAGCGGAAGTATTGAAGTAAGTGATACTGCTCCTGTAAGTCCAGACGCAGGTACTATTTGGTTTAACAGCACTAATGCTAGACTGTATGTTTACGTAAATGATGGTAATAGTAGTCAATGGGTACAACCTGCTGTTCCTCAACAAACTATTCCTAGTTCTATTACAGATTTAGGAATTACAGATGGTAGTGCAGGACAATATTTAAGAACTGACGGACTAGGTAATTTTACATTTGCAGATGTTGTTGGAGGCGGAGGCGGAGGTGTCGACTTAACTGCATTCAGCGTAGGTGCTGATGATACAGCGAGCGGTTCCGGCAGTCTTGCTTATGATAATACAACAGGTGTTTTTACATATACACCACCTGATCTAAGTTCATATGCTACAACAACAGCACTTAATACTGCTGTTACAAATAGCAGTAACTGGAACACTGCTTACGGATGGGGCAACCACGCAACACAAGGTTACCTAACAGCAGAAGTAGACACACTTGATACCATTACTAGTAGAGGTGCTACTACAACAAACAGTTTAACTGTAGGTAGTATTACAACATCAGATCTTGCAGACACAGGCTTAGGTGCAACTACAATCGACAGTGCAAGTTCACTTACAATTACAACTGTCGACGGAACTATCATAGATGGCGGACCATTTAGATTACCATCATTGACTGATACAGAAAGAAACGCATTAACTGCTGCAAACGGTGATATGATTTATAATACTACTTCGAATAAAATAGAAGCCTATCAAAACGGAAGTTGGATTGAATTAGACACTGGCGCGGCAGCATAATGAGTGAAAAAGAATATACAGTAATTGTAAACAATCGCGAAGATTTAGCAGACATAGAAGCAGAACTTACTGCCTCTAGTGGTTCTGGCCCTATCCCTAATAGAACAGTAGATGTAGCAAATCCAAGACCAGGATCAAAAATACAAACACACTTTATGCTTACGGATGAGGAAGCAGCAACTCTAAGAACTGATCCTAGAATTAGAGCAGTTGAGATACCACCAGAGCAGCGAGATGATATTCAAATAGGTTTATGGTTAACCCAAACAGGTAACTTTACAAGATC
>Ga0222715_10002757_pt1 | contig 15943 bp, 9 predicted proteins | sample C33_9DmetaG_FD_165056 | JGI IMG/M metagenome (GOLD analysis project Ga0222715, IMG submission 165056) | Estuarine water microbial communities from San Francisco Bay, California, United States - C33_9D | ecosystem: Environmental > Aquatic > Marine > Unclassified | place: USA: California... | reverse complement strand
CGATTGTGGGTACGCACTGGCGATCGACGTGCACGGAAGAGTCGTTTTCCAAAACGTCCCGTCCGCCTCCTCCACGAGCGCGTTTGAGAGCGACAACGGATTCCAATCATCGTTACCAGATGTCACACGCCGCCAAGTTTGCGTCACGTACTTGGTGAACGACGATTTCGTACCATCTAAATCGCTCCCATCCACCGCCTTGCCGTTATTCATCATCCACCGCATGCCCGGATCGTTCTTGGCGTCTTCGTGCGTGACTTGCTTGACGCACGTATCGAACTCGTTTTCGCCGCATCCGAGCGGGTACGCGACGTCGCGATCGAGCCTCAGTATCGTGTCGCTCAAATCGTTCGCACGGATGATGTGCGACAACCACACAGGGCCCGTGACCGCGTTCGCGATGCACCGCTTGCCGAAATCTATGTTTTGCAGGTATCCGTCCGGGGAGGTGTCGTTGAACAAACTTTGAAACACGCTCGCTCCGGGCGTGAGCGCGCCGAATATTCCAGCGCTAAAGAACCTCGAGTCCCCGGGGTCGGCCACCATGAACACATCCTTCTTCGCCCGCAACGTCTTATGGAACAACGGGGTGATGTCCTTGAACAACTCCACGTTCGTGTCCAAGTACAATCCGCCGTGACGAAACAACACCTCGTACTTCATCAAATCCACCAACATCGAATACACGTTCGATCCCGTGAGTTGATGAAACGCCCGCCCGCGCTCGAGCGTCGCCAGCGTGATCGGAAAGTTCCTCTCGTTGATGTCACCCTCCGTCCACAGCCGCATCTCCCACCCAGCCGCCTCCAACACCTTTCGGTTGCGCTCGAAAATCATTCGCTTCACCCCCGGCACCTCGCTCCCGAGCCAAATCTCGTGCGCCACGCGCACGAACGCCCCCGCGTCGCTCTGTTTCGCCAGCGCGTCCTCCCTGACCGCCATCCCGCACACCCCCAGCGTCAGCATCGTCGCCGCGACGATCGGGTGCGTCGCCCACGCCGTCGTCGCGCGCAGCCAGCCGCGTCGTCGCTCGGGGTGTCGCCGCGTCGTCGCGCCGCCGCGCTCGACGTCCGGCGCGTCATCGCGCGCGCGCGCGAGCAGCGCGCGCGACTCGTCGCCGTCGCCGATCGTCGTCGCCGCGCGCGCGCGGTCGTCGACGCCCATCGCCGCGTCGTCTGCCGTCATCGCCATGGTGTTACGGCGCGCCCGGGCCCTTGGAATACGAAACGCCGTATCGGTTTGCGCACCATGCGAAAACGTCTCTTCGTCTTCCGAACGCGATCGTCGCCCGACGCGGCGCGCGCGCGGCGTCACACGCGCGCGCGCGACGACGCCCGATCGATCGACGCGCGCGCGACGCGAGGAAAACGCGCGACGAACGCGCGCGCGGCGCGAGACGGCGCGCGGCGCGACGTCGAGGACTCGAATTCGGACGGCAGGGCGAACGCGCGCGCGGCGAGGCGTCGGTGACGATGGCGCGCGCGAGGCGTCGCGCGATCGTCGCGGTGCTCGCGTGGGCGTGCGCGAACGCGATCGCGGCGCGCGCGGGGGATCCCGGGACGCACTGCACGACGAACGCGAGCGATCTGGCGCCGTGCATGAGCGGTGGGGGATCGGCGTGCTGCGCGGCGATTACGGAGTGGAACGCGAAGGGGTGCTTTTGCGACGGCGTGGCCACCGCGCTCGATTCCACGCAAAGCGCCGGGGCGGTTTCGTTCGCGAGCGCGTGTTCGGTGACGCGAACGACGGCGAGCGGTGACGCGAGCTGCGTGGCGGCGCTGGCGAACCAGGGTGGTTCTTCTTCTTCGTCGTCGGGATCTCCGCCCACGACGCCGGCGCCGCCGACGGGTCCCGCCGCGCCCACGGATGTGTACGCCCTTCGCACCGGTGCGAACGAGATCACGCTCGCGTGGTCCGCGAGCACGTCGAGTGGTGTCGTGGCGTACGCGATCGATGCGTGCGATGCGGCGAATCTCGCGACGTGCGCTACGCCGACGCGAACCACCGTCGCGGCGTCCGCCGGGACGAGCAAAGTCTTCTCAGGGGTGTCCGCTCCGACCACCACGGTGTACCGCATCAAGTCTGCGACGCTGACGGAAGCGGGTGCGTCGTCGTCACCGACGGCGGTTCCCATGATCGACGCGCGCGATTCGATCCTCGTCTCCAACGACTCGTCGACGAGTTCTTCGTCGACGAGTTGCGGCTCCTTCGCGACGCCGTGCGATTCGATTGGATCGGCGCTCGCCGCGACGACATCCTCGCCGTCGGCGCCGCGATCAATTTTGGTACTCCCTGGTACGCACACGTCCTCGTGCGGATCGACGCTCGGGTCTACGGGCGATGTCACGATCACCTCAGCGCTCGGGGCGTCTCGCACCGTTTTGGATTGCGGCCAAAACGCTCGTGGTTTCGAAATCTCCGGGTCAGACGCCATCGAAATCTCTGGTCTCACGGTGAAGAAAGGCCTCGCTACCACGGGTGGTGGGTTTAAAATTACCAACGCCGATTCGGTGACGATTGACAATGTCGACGTCGTCGAATGCAAATCGCAAACCATGGGCGGCGGCTTGCATGCGATCAACTCCACGCCGACGATTCGACACTCTCGATTCATCGGCAACATCGGTGGGAACGATCGAAGCGGTAACAACGTCCGTGGAGCCGGCGCGTACTTTCAAACGTCTTCGCACGCTTCGTTGCAAAACGTGAGCTTCATCGGAAATGAACTGATGGATAGTGGCAAGGGCGCCGGATTGAACGTCGACGAGAACTCAAACGTCACCGCCGTCGGATTAACGCTCAAGGACAACAAGGCTTTCTTCGCCGCCGGCCTCTTTGTCGGTAGTGGCTGCCATGGTAACTTTTCAAATATTGTCGCCACGGGCAACGAAGCGTCGTACGGGGCTGCTATCGGTGTCTTTGCCGGTGGTAGACCAAAGTTCAACGGCGGCACCGTGTCAAAGAATACCGCCACTCTCTGGGGCGCGGGCGTCATCGTCTACACCACCGCGTCCGCCGAATTCAACGGATTCAATTTCACAGAAAATGAAGCCGTAATCGGCGGCGGTGTCTTCATGTACTCCCAAAGCTCGGCCAAGATGTATAACTCGCGCGTGTCTTCGAACGTCGTTTCCAAGCACGGCGCCGGGATTCGCGTCGAGGATCGCGCCGACCTCGCGTTGGTGAGCACCGAAGTTTCGCACAACGTCGCCAATCTCGGCGGTGGTGGCGCACACGTCACTACTGGCTCGTTACTTTCCGTGACGGGTGGTAAGTTCGAGAACAACACTGCTCCGAACGGTGCCGCATTCATGTGCGAAGGCGGCGCTCACGGCGGAGGCGAAATCGTGGGCTCTGGCGTCAGCGTCAAATCCAACGTCGCTTCTGGTCTCGGCGGTGCTATGTATCTCGCGGGTGCGTGCGACGTTCGAATTAAAGACGCATCTGAGATCGAATCCAACTCCGCTGTGAGTGGTTCGAGCTGCCGCTCTTTGTACGCCGTCGGTGGAGGCGCTTTTGCGCTCGTACCAAACACCGAGAACGCGCCGACAAAGCTCGCAATCGAAGGTTCCACGATCGTTCGCAGAAACACTGCGCCCACCGGTGGAGCGATTTTCGTCATTCCCGCGTCGACGTCTGCTGATGTCAACTCTCCGCGGGGAGCGCAAATCACGGTGACATCATCGACGTTGTCTAACAACGAAGCCAACGGCTGCGGTTCAACCGTACCCGGTCGCGGTGGGGCGATGTTTATGGCTGCGGGCAACCACACGCTATTTCAAGCCTCGCTCAGTGGAAACACGGCAGACAAAGATGGTGGAGCGGTGTACATCGCGAACGTCGGTGCGCTGACGATGAATTCTTGCACCACGAGCGACAACACGGTGTCTCGGTTCGGCGGCGGCGTGGCGCACGCTGGCGCCAAACTCAAAGTCACTGCCGGTGTTATCGAATCCAACAACGCGAGCAGCGGCGGTGGCGTGTACATCGGCGCTGACAACACCTTACCCATGTTTGCTCTGATTGGCACGTCGTTGAAGACGAACTCGGCGACTCGCGGTGGGGCGATGTATTTCGCCGCAAATCTTGCGCTCGGAATGCTGAGTCAGCTCTCCTTCGATCGCAACGTCGCGACAGCCGGGGCTGATTCGTACTGGCTTCGTTCGTCGAGTGCGAACGCGGAGTTTACGTGTGTCGGATGCGCTTACGCTCACGCCAGTGGCTCCAGTGTCGGTGTCATTGCGACCGAGGCTCTCGCGTTGACAACCGCCACAGCGCTCGCTTCGCGAATTCAATCTGGAAAAGTTACGGACGATTACTCCGTTCAGCTCGTCGACTTCTACTCGCACCCCGTGACGAGCGAGATCGCGCCGACAGAGTGTGCGATTGCTCCCGTGACGAGCTCTTCTACGCTCGCGCGGCATGAACTCGAAATCAGTGGCTCGACGTCTACCGCAACGAGCACCGGCGTTGCGACATTCAGCGGATCCATCTTGCGCGGTGAGCTGAACGAGGAGTATACCGCCAAAGTTACGTGCACGCGTGACACCACCATGTCACTCACGGCCATCGCTCCACTCTCTCTGCCTGTTCGTATCGGCCTCTGTCTCCCAGGCTCTGAACCGCTCTTCGTGCAGCACGCCGACGGCGTCTCCGTCGCTCGCGAATGCACGGTCTGCAAAGATCGGACGTTCAACTTCGACGGCATCGCGTGCCGCGCGTGTCCTGAAGGCGGCGACTGTCGAGGTGGTACTTCACTCGATGCCCTGCCCGGTTGGTGGCGCTCTTCCAATTCCGCCGAAGTTCTGTTCTCGTGCCCGGTTCGCGAATCGTGCGTCGCCGGCAACGTCACCGGCGCGAACGCGTGTGATGAAGGATACGAAGGTCCAGTTTGTGCGCTTTGCGCCGACGGTTACCGACACTGGGGCGGAAAGTGCTCAAAGTGCGGCTCCAACGCCTCGTTGGCGATGCCCACGCTCGGAATCATGGCGTTTGTTGCGTTTTTGGTGTACATCTTCCGCAAGCCGCTCAAGCAAGCCGTCGGCACGGTTATCTTCGCCGCTCTGCTCTTCGTCGCGCAAATCGTCGGCTTGCTCAAAGAGTACGACATCTCTTGGCCTAAATCTATCGGTCGATTGGTTGAAGTGTTGGACATCACGAACTTCAACATGGAATCCCTCACGCCCGGGTGCTCGTCGAGCAAATCCAACTACTACTCGACGTACATCACCGCAGTCGTCGTGCCGCCCGCGGTCACGTTATTCTGCGTGCTCGTGTACTCCCTCATGGGCGTCATTGAGCGTCGCGCGCCTTTCTATCGCGTTCGTGAAGTGGCGTGCGATGTGAGAACGAAGTGCCGTCGCAACGCCACTTGGCTCGTCATGCTCTCGTATTCGGGCGTCGCGAAGACGGTGTTGCAACTCTACAACCAGCGCCATCTCGATGTGGGCACGTACTTGAGACGGGACTACTCCATCGACGCCTCCAACGCGGAGCACATGGTTTATCGCATCACCGGCTACGTCGCGCTGATCGTGTATCCGATCGGTATTCCGCTCGTCATCACGTACATCCTCGTGCGCAATCGCAAACGACTCGACGATCCCTCGGTGCAGGCCAACTTTGGATTCCTCTACAACACCGTTCGCGACGAGGTCCCATTCTGGGAACTCACCGGGCTGTTCTTGAAATTCATGCTCGCCGCGATTCCAGTGTTTGCGAACGAGCGCCTGCTGCGCATGAAGGCCAGAACATTCGACACGACGAGCGACTTCAACGGCGCGACGCAACTCTCGCTCGCCCAGCTCTTCATCGGCGTCGTGTTCGTCGCCACGATCTGCGTGCGACCGTACAGAAAGACACTGCACAACGTGCAATTCTCCCTCGCGATCGGGATCGTGTTTGCGTTCGTCACCCTCAGCGCGAACGTTTTCAACGCCGTGAACACGTACACCGAGCGTGAAAAAACCGGCGTCGCCGGCGTCGCCGTGGCGCTCGCCGCGGGTGCCATGTTTGCCTCCGTCGTCAACTCGTTCCGCGCGGGCGAGTTCAAGCCCGCCTCCAAGGCCGACGCCGGCGACGACAGCGACGACAGCGCCATGCGCGCCGACGTCGACGTCACCGAGCTCAAGCTCAAGTCAACCGTTTAATCGTCCGACGACGCGCTCCGTTATCCTCCGAGCCGTCGTCGCGACGCCGCAGAGACGACGTCCCGCGTCGACATTCACCGACGCCGCGCCCGCGTCGCGCGCCCCGCGCCGCGCCGCGCCCGCCACTATTAACTGCTCTCACCAATAAGCGCGCCCACGGCGCCGCACACGCTGTAACGCCGACGTCTCCGGTCACTATTTCTTCCCGCCTCGCGCGAAACCGCCGAAACGCTCGAGGTCGGCCTCCGGCCTCCGCAGATCCTCGCGCGCGCGCCGCCATGGACCGCCTCATGCGCGACCTCGTCGAGATCGACGACGACATACGGCGAAACGCGCGCGCGTCGTCGTCGGCGCCGCGCTCGCCCGCGCGCGCGTCGGCGCGTCGTCGCGGCGCGTCGCCGTCGTCGTCGAGCGGGGTCAAGTCCAAGTCCCAGACGCCCGAGCCCGCGAGCGCGCTCGCGCGAGGCGCGGCGACGCGCGACGCGTCGTACGACGGACCGTGGTCGCCGCTCCCGTGCGCGACGCTGCGCGACGCGCGCGCGGCGCTGGAGGCGGCGTCGCGGGAGCTGAGCGCGCTCGAGGCGGTCGAGTTGGCGCGCGCGAGCGCGAGCGGAGCGCTGCGAGCGTCGCGCGGGAAGACGGTCGACGCGAGCGAGCGCGTCGACGCGCGCGCGGCGACGCGAGGCGCGGCCGCGGGGCGGTAGCGCCGCGACGCCGCGCCGCGATTTCATTTTTTGTTGTACGAAGGACGACGGCTCGCCGCGCGGGTCGAGGCGTCGACGACTTGTAACGATAGGACACCACACGCGCGCGCGCGGCTCGGCCGCGGCGATGACGACGACGACCGCGACGACGACGACGACCGCGCGCGCGCGCGCGCGCGACGCGAGACCGCGCGCGCGCGCGTCGGGACGGCGCGCGCGGCGAGCTTCGGGACGCGAGCCGGCGCGCGCGTCCCGAGGCGAGAGCGACGCGCGCGACGCGCCGGCGCGCGCGTCGACGTCGCGGCGCGTCGCGTGCGCGTCGTTGATGCTCGCGACGCGCGGCGGACGCGCGCGCGCGGCGACGGACGCGTCGCGGGCGGCGCTGGAGGAGGCGCGCGCGGCGCGAGACGACGTCGCGCGCGCCAGAGCGGCGCTCGGCGACGTCGACGCGAGCGCGAGCGCGGCGTCGACGTCCGAGCGATTGCCTCTGAAGGAAATATCGGCCGCGCTGAACACGAGCGCGGTGAAGAATTTGGAGCGCAACGCGGCGGCGCTGGACGCCGTCGCGAAGGCGAGGCCGCTCGAGGACTGGGAACGCGAGGCGTGGCGAGGCGTGCGCGACGACGAGTGGTTGACGCAGAGTCAAACGACGACGCTTCCCGTCGTGAAGCGCCCGAATGACTTCTTGTGCTTCGTGTTCTCGTGCTACAACGATCCCAGGGCGCCGGCGAGCACGGAGGTTTTATTGACGTTGCGCTTGGCCAAGGACGGCGTCGCGATGGGTCGACGGGGAGACAAGCGCATCACCGATCTCGGTCTCGCCGCGTCGCTGGACGACGTTTTAGAAAAGTTAGACGCGTATTTGGCGTTCGCGTCGAAATTCGTCGAAGCGGGCGACGAGGATCGACGCGGGCCGACGGCGCGCGGCGTCGGCGTCGGCGACGGTTAACATCGTCAATATCACGAGACGCTCCTCTGTACGACACATCCACGCGCGCGAGCGCTCGCGATGTTTGAAGTCCTAAACGTTCCTCTCGCGCTCGCGTTCGCGTGCTTTCGTCCGAAACGAACGACCGAACCGATGACGTCGTCCCGCTCGCCGCGTCGCGTCTCCGCACACGCCGCCTCCGCGCGAGCCGACCGGTCCTCGATGTCTCGTTCCATCGTCGTCGTCGGCGCCGGCAACGCCGCGGGCTATCTCGTCCGCGCGTTGGTGAGCGCCGATCCGACCCTGGGCGCGCGAACGCTCGTCATCGGTGCCGAGGACGTCGCGCCGTACGAGCGTCCCGCGCTCACCAAAGGATTCCTGCACAAAGAAAGCCCGCCGCGTTTGCCCGGTTTCCACACCTGCGTCGGCGGCGGCGGCGAGCGACAAACGCCAGAGTGGTACGAACAGCACGGGGTGGAGCTGAGGCTGAACACGACGGTGACGGCGGCGGATTTCAAGAGCCGGACGGTGACGACGAGCGCGGGCGAGTCGATCGGCTACGAAACGTTGGTCGTCGCCACGGGATGCGGCGTCGTTCGGCTTCCCGAAGCCATCGGGGGAGCGTTACCGGGAGTACACTACGTGCGGAACAACGCCGATGGACTGGCGCTCGTGGAGGCGATGGACAAGGCGACGAAGGCGGTCGTCGTCGGCGGCGGGTACGTCGGTTTGGAAGTCGCGGCGTCGTGCGCCACGCGTGGATTGAAACCGGAGGTGGTGATGATGGAGCCGCACGTCATGGCGAGACTTTGGAACGCCGATATCGCGCAGCATTACGAGCGATTGTACGAAACTCGGGGCACGACGTTTCACAGGTCGAGTAAGCTCAAGGCAATTTTGGCCGGCGCCGACGGCAAGGCGCGCGGGATTGAATTAGAGTCTGGCGCGGTGATCGACGCCGACTTAGTCGTCGTCGGCGTCGGCGCGACCGCACCCGTGCCTTTCACCGGACTGGACGCCCCCGAAGGACGCGTGGGTGGGATCAAGGTTGACTCGCGATTCCGCGCTTCCGGCGCCGACGTCGCGCCCGGCAGCGTGTACGCCATCGGCGACATCGCGGCGTTCCCACTCAAGCTCGCCGACAACGAGATCGTCCGCATGGAACACGTCAAGCACGCGCGCGACAGCGCCACCTTGGTCGGTAACATCATCGCCGGTAAATCCGACGACGAGTACGATTACACGCCGTTCTTTTACAGTCGCGTCTTCGAGCATCCCGGCACCGAGCGCGCCGTCAACTGGGTCTTCCACGGCTTACAACGCGGCGAAATCATCACCACTGGCAATCTCGACCCCACGCTCGCCGCATTCTGGGTCGACGACGGTAAGTGCGTCGGCATCATGCTCGAGTCCGGCGCCCCCGAGCGCGTCGCCTCGCTCGCCGCCGCCGTTCGCGCCCGCAAATCCGTCGACGTCGCCGCGCTTCGCGCGTGCGCGTCCGTCGACGACGCCCTCGCTTTGGTCCTTTAATTTTTTCTTTCGTTTAAACTCGTTCCGCGTCGATGTTACCTCACTTTCATTCGTTCGCGCTCGCGCGCGCCGCCCTCGTCTCGCGTCGCGCCACGTCACCGCGCGCCCCGCGCGGATAACTTTCGCCGCAGACACCACCGCGCGCGCGCCGACGCGCCGTCGCGCGAGCCGCGCGCGGACGTCGAGCGACGCGCGGTGATGATGCGCGTCGACGTCGCGTCGCGCGCGCGTCCCGTCGCGCGCGCGCGCGTCGCGACGGCGCCGCGCGCGTCGACGCGTCCCTCGCCGCGGTCGTTCGCGGCGACGGTCTCGCGACGCTCGACGCTCGGCGCGACGACGAGACCGCGCGTCGAGGGCGCGCGAACGCGGACGCGGGTCGCGCGCGGCGCGCGCGGCGCGCGACGCGCGGCGAGCGCGATGGAGATGGCGGGAGACGCGAGCGAAGGCGCGGCGAGAGGGGACGCGCGCGAGGCGTGGCTGAGCGAGGACGCGACGCCGCGGAACGACGCGCTGGATAAGGTCATCGTCAGTCTGTTCGTGCCGGCGATGCTAAACTTTTTGATAATCCCGCTCGTGGGCGCGGTGGACGTGTTTTGGGTCGGGCGATTGGAGGACGCGGTGGCGCTCGCGGCGCAGGGGGCGGCGAATCAGGTGTTTCAGAGCGCGTTTTGGATCATTTCCTTTATTCCGAGCGTCGTCGCGCCCGTGGTGGCGAAAGCGGCGGCGGGAGGTGATACGAAAGAGTTGTCGAAGAAGATTGGGGAGGGGATCTTCTGCGCCGCCGTGGTGGGGGCGATGGGGATGGTGTTGATGTATACGATGCAAGAGCGCGCGTTGGGCATCGTCGGCGTCGCCGCTGGGAGCGTGACGGCGCAACAAGCGGCGCCCTACGTTGGGTTTCGCGCGCTGACGTTTATTCCAGCGATCGTATCCACCGTCGGCTTCGCCGCATTTCGTGGGACGCTTGACGTGATGACGCCGATGAAGATTACGTTGGCGAGTCAAATGTTAAACGTCGTCCTCGACCCGCTGTTCATCTTCGGCGTCGGCACGTTTAAGGCGATGGGGGTCGCCGGCGCCGCGATCGCCACGTCGATTTCAGAGGTTTTCTCTGCGGGTTTGTACACTACGTTACTCGTCAAGCGTAAGCTGGTCGATCTTAAGGATATGTTTAGGCCTCCGAGCGCGGCGGCGTTGGGGACGCTCCTCGTCGGCGGCGCCGGCGTGCAGCTTCGAGCGGTGGCGCAGAATATCACGTTCTTGGCCGTGATGCGCGCCATACTTACGATGGACTCCACCGGTACGGCAGCTGCGGCGCACACGATCTCGTCGCAGGTGTTTCAGCTCGGTGTTATCGCTATTTTGGCGTTGAGCACCATCGCCACCATTTTGATCCCCCAGCGCATGAACTCGATGGATAAAGGTGGACCTCGTGAAGCCAAGCGCGTGGCCGATCGTTTGCTCGTCTGGGGCGTCGTCGTCGGTGTCATCTTGGCCGTCTTACAAGCGGGCGCGATTCCATTCCTCGGCGTCTTCTCCTCCTTGTCTGAAGTTCAAGAACAGGCCAAGATGCCTTGCATCATCGGCGCGTTGCTGCAGCCGCTCAACGGCATCGTTTTCGTCGGAGAGGGTTTGATGCAAGGTCATCAAGCTTTCCTTCGTCTCGCCGCGGGCATGTTCGTCTCCACGGGTGCCATGCTCATCGCGTTGAACGTATACGGCAACTCCCTCGCCGGCGTGTGGTTTTGCTTCATCGTATTCAACACGTTTAGATTGTTCTTCGGCTTGCGTCATCACTTCTTCGACGGCCCGCTCGCGCCGCGTCACATCGACGCCACGATCGCCAAGCTCGAAGCGGAGGTCGCAGCCAAGGCGTCGGCCGCCAAGACGGATTAATGTCGTCATCGCTAGACTGAGTAGTTCGCTGTGTAGTTGCTATTTCTAATCCACGTTTCGTCACGCGCCAGAACCTCGCGCGTCCGGCGCGCGCCGTCATGGGGCTTCTCAGCATCATAAAAAAAGTGCGCCCGGCGTCGTTCGCGCGCGTCTCGACCCTCGCCTCGCGCGCGCGTCGCGCGCGACGCCGAACCGTCGAGTCGAGTTCGTTGTTCGTTGACCCGCGCGGACGCTGACTTCGTCGCCTCGCTCGCGATACGCAGGTCAAGGCCAAGGAGCGCGAGCTCCGCGTCCTCATGGTCGGCCTCGATAACGCCGGGAAGACGACGATCGTGAAACGAGTGAACGGGGAACCGATCGATGAAATCTCCCCGACGCTCGGGTTCAACATCAAAACGATGACGTTCGGCGCGTACTCGTTGAACATCTGGGACGTAGGCGGACAGAAAACGCTGCGGTCGTATTGGAAAAATTATTACGAAGCGACGGATGCGCTGATTTGGGTGGTGGACAGCGCGGACGGGCGACGGATGCGGGACTGCGCGCGCGAACTCGCGGGCGTGCTCGGCGAGGAGAAGCTCGCGGGGGCGAGCGTTTTGATTTTCGCGAATAAGCGCGATATTCAAGGCGCCATGGACGTGGATGCCATGGTGGATGCGTTGGGATTGAAGAATCTCGTGAATCGGCACTGGAACATCGTCGCGTGTTCGGCGGTGACCGGCGAAGGGTTACTCGAGGGGTTCGACTGGCTCGTGAAGGATTGCGCGGATAGGATTTACATGTTCGATTAGCGGCGTCGGCGCGCCATCGCGCGTCACCAATGTAGTCATAGATCGTTGTACAACACCACATTCTTTCAGCATTCGTCGCGCCGCGCGATGGCGAGAAAAATCGAAACCGCGACAGCTCTCCCGGCGCGACAGCTCTCTCGCGTTTGAACTCCCCGTCCTCACAAATCCGCGCTCGCGCGCGCGCGCGCCGCGATGCCGCCCAAAACCCCCAAGACCGTCCTCGACAAAGTTTTGCACGCGATCGAGACCCTGCGAACGCCCGGCGGATCGTCGCGCCAAGCCATCGCGAAATATCTCAAAGAACACTTCGACGCCGATAACGCCCCCGCGCTCAAGCGCGCGCTCGCCAAGGGCGTCGCCGACGGCAAGCTCGAACAGAGCGGGCAATCGTTCTCGATCCCGGGCCTCGAATTCGACGCGCCCGAGGACGAAAAGGTGAAGATCGAGGTCTTGGACGAGGGACGGTTCGCGAGCGAGTCGGGACGGTGCGAGCGAGGCGACCAAGTGACGGTGGACTACGTCGGCACGCTCGCGGCCACGGGCGAGGAGTTCGATCGCTCGGACGGGCCGTTTCGGTTTAATCTCGGGTACGGCGAGGTGATCAAGGGATGGGAGGAGGGAGTGATCGGAATGCGGTGCGACGAGACGAGACGATTGACGATTCCGCCAAAGTTGGCGTACGGGAAACGAGGAAGTCCACCGGAAATCCCGCCGGACGCGACGTTGGTGTTCGAGGTGACGATGTTGCGGTTCGAGCCGGTGGGATGAGCGCGCGGTCGTCGCGGGGTCGATCGTTGGAGAGTCGGCGTCGGCGGGCGCGTCAGACGCCGCCTCGACATGCGCGCGGCGTCGACGGCTCGACCGTCGACGGCTCGACCGTCGACGTCCTCGCGCGCCGCGCGGGCGCGCGCGGCGAGCTCGCGCGCGCCGCGGCCGAGACGCGCGCGCCGCGCGCGAACGCGCGCGGCGAGCGACGAACGAATCGACTTTCTCTCCACGACGCTCATCGTCGACGACCTCGTGTTCGCGGACGGGACGACGCGGATGGCGGTGCTCGGCGGCGGTGGGCCGCAGACGCTGTTCGGCGCCGCGGTGACGTCCGACGGTGAGCTCACGCTCGGTCTCGTCGCGGGCGTGGGCGAGGGCGATTGCCCGGAGACTTGCGCGAGGTGGCTCGCGGACATCGGCGCGGAAGCGTTTTTGTTGACGTTGGGGACGTCGACGCCGCGGGCGTGGCAAATCACCGAACGCGACGGACGTCGCACGCAGGTGTGGAGATTGGATGCAAGCGATGCTCTGTACTCGATGTTGCGTCCGAAGTACGCGATTTGGCCGGAGAAGTGTAAACGCGCGAAGGCGGTGCACTTTGGCTTGAATCCGTCGCGACCCGACGTCGAGCTCGTGCAAGCGCTTCGCGAAGGTGGGTGCGGCTTCATTTCGATCGAACCGTTCACACACGCCGCGGCACCGCTATCGAGGAACGATTTGGAAAATCTCGTTTCCATGGGTGATGTTTTCTCGCCGAATGAACGCGAGGCGAGGAGTTTCTTCGCAGAGGGCGAAGGAATGTCGCCGAAGGACTTGATCAAAGCCATGTGCAAAGCTGGGGCGACGATATGTTGTTTGCGACGCGGATCGCGCGGTGCGATGGTGTATGATTCGCGAACGAACGAGGGTTACGAGTGCGAGGCGCTCTCTGCGAACGTCGTGGACGAAACTGGATGCGGCAACGCGTTTTGCGGCGCTTTCGCGGCCGCCTTGTCGCAGGGCGCCACGATACGCGACGGTTTAATCCGTGGAACGGTTGCGGCGAGCATCATGCTCGAACACGTTGGCGTTCCAAACGGCACATTGGATGAGTATCGCGCCGAAGCAGCGAGGCGTGCGAACTTGATCAATCCCGTCGCGTTTAGTATCGACGAAGAGCGATCGGCGTTCGTCGACTTCGACGAGTACATCCCCTAGCTTAGCTCTAGATGTTACGATTAAAGTTATGCAACGCGTTTTATTTACACTCCTCCTCCTCGTCTTCTGGGTCACCTCCGGCGTGATAGAACGGACTCATCGTCAACTTGCGCCGAGTGTCGACGACGACGAGCGGGCGGCACTCGCAGTTCTGCGGCCACGCGTGCATGTGTTCGCGCATGTTCTCGCTCGGCACGTGTCCTCCGAAGCAGTACTCCACCATTAGATTGCACATGAAAGCCGAGTGGGTCACGACGATGATTTCATCTTCCTCGCGATCGAAACACCAGTCGAGAAACTTTCGCGCTCTCGCTCGCAGCACCGGTTCGGGCTCGCGATTCTCTCGGCCCGGCTTCCACAACACATCGTCCTCGTCTTCGATCAACGAAAAGTCAACCCCGGGAAACTCTCGTCGATACTCGGCGACGCTGCGCCGTCTATCGCACGGATTCCCGCCTATTTGCTCTCTCACCAGCTCCAGCGCGACGAACTTCTTCCCTCCGCACAACCGCGCGTCGCACCTCAACGCCGGTCTCTCGCACGCCTTCATCGTCTCCGCCTTCGTCGCCTCCATCAGCACGCACCCCTCGCCGTCGACGGTTCCGAACATTCCCGCCGCCGTCTCCATCGCTCGCGCCAACGGCGACACCACGACCAGTTCGCACCGCGCCAACATCTTCCCGTACGCCGCGCGTTTTTCGAGCGTCCTCCTGAAGTGCTCGCACTGTCGCCATCCTCGCGCCGTGAGTCTCGCGTCCGCGTACGCCTCGCTGCCGTACTCCCTCGCGTCGCGCTCGCCCGCTTCGCGCGTCTTTCGTCAGTCGATGTTCGAGACGGCGTTCGACGCGTTCGACGCGCGTTCGCCGCCGCGTCGCGCGCTCGCGCACCTCGGTTGTGAAACCCCTCGGCGTGTCGTATGAGATAGATCGTCTTCGTCGCGCCCGCGGGCGCGCAGTGCGCGTCGCGCGCGTCCGCGCTCGGCGGATGGCGCACCCATCCCATGTTCGCGCGACGCGCGCGCCGACGAGTGCGGCATCGCGCGACGCGTCGCGCGCGCGCGATCGCGCGGCGCGGATCGGATAAAACGCGAAACGCGCGCGGCGACGCGCGCGCGATGGACGACGATCGCGCGCGCGGCGCGGGCGCGAGCGACGCGGACGAACGCCAACACCCACGCGAGCGCGAGCGCGCGTCGCTGTTGCCGCGCGAGGACGGCGACGGCGGACGCGCGCGAGGACGGCGGACGCGCGCGATCGCGGCGATCGCGGCGACGATCGCGGCGGCGGTGACGCTCGGGACGGCGGCGCGACGAGGACGCGACGGCGACGACGCGAGGGCGACGCGAGCGTCCGAGCTGGAGTCGGCGTTGACGTTCGGCGCGGACGAGTGGGCGGGCGCGACGTACGAGACGCGATGCGATGGCGTCTTGGGGGATGAGTTCGCGGCGTACGCGAACGATAACGCGACGCTGAGCGAGACGGCGCGGTGGAAGGTGTCGAAGACGAACGGGCAGACGTACGTGAACGGATTTTGGAGGCTCGCGGAGTCGCATCATCCGCCGGAGGCGTACCTGCCTCGCGTGCGCGTGACGGCGTGTCAGCTCGGGGCGTTCGGGATGAATGTTGTGTTCGTGCGCGACGATCAGCGGATGTGCGACTGGACGATGGCGCTCTACGAGGAAGGCGCGAAATCGCGCGGGAAGTACCAGTACGGCGGCGGCGCGGCGGAGTGCGTCGTGCACAAAGCCATGCCGATTCGTCCGACGCAATGTTCGAGCCACGAACGTATTTGGCACAATAAGTTGCCGGTGGTGGCCGAAGTCGCGAAACGCATCGAATCCGGCGAGCTTTCGCCGCGCTTGCGCGCTGAGCACTATTTCTGGCTCGACGGAGATCTTTTAGCAGTGAACGGAGAAAGGGGAGGTAGCCCAGGCTTCGGGTCGGTGTTCCATATTGTGTCGCGTGTGCTCAGGGAACAGGA
>Ga0222715_10002755_pt1 | contig 15950 bp, 12 predicted proteins | sample C33_9DmetaG_FD_165056 | JGI IMG/M metagenome (GOLD analysis project Ga0222715, IMG submission 165056) | Estuarine water microbial communities from San Francisco Bay, California, United States - C33_9D | ecosystem: Environmental > Aquatic > Marine > Unclassified | place: USA: California... | reverse complement strand
ACCACCTAGAACTAATTCATCATATTTTTCACTTTTAAGCAATTTAATTATTTTTTCTTCACGCGAAAATAAAGAACCAATATGTAAATCAGATATAATTAATCTTCTCATTATAATTTATTATTACTTGTTATTCCGTAATATTTTTAAATAAAAATTATATAATTTATTTTTCATCATTAAGATAATTATGTAATAAATTATCTCTATTGGTGTTATTTATATTTCCACTTAATAAGCATTGTTCATATAATTTTCTGATTACATCATTTGGAGCTTCACTTCCTGCTTTTAATAAATTATGTTTTCTTAAGTAATTCTTCATTTCTAATACAGAAGTTCTTTTTATCTTATTATGTTCAGCATTAATTTTTTTACGAGTAGCAGCATTTTTAATTAATATAGAAACCTTTCTATTTTTTTTACCAAGATGATATTTGATACTTTTTGTTTTTGTGCTAATATAACTATTATTTATATTAGGATTAGAATAAGTATTTTCTTTTAGATTTTGATCAATGCTATCATTTATAACTTGTGAAACTTCTCTCTTTATTTCATTATTTATTTGATTAGATAGTTCATTATTTGAAGAATATGAAGTATTTTCAATAATATTAGATTTATTATCTTGAACACTAATTATAGGTTCACTTTTCACTGATAAATTTACTAATTGAGGATCCTTATATGATGTATTTTTTACTGTGTAATTTTTCCATTGTCTAAATGTTGGCTTACTACCATTTTTTAAACAACCATATGGAACATCACCATTTTCTTTGTTTGTTACAGTTAAATTAGATTCGATTTCATCTTTTTCTTTTAAATTATCTGGCATATCAATATTAATAGGGGGTCTATTTGCCTTTATTGTTTTATTATGCCCTTTTTGTGATAATTCTTGTAAGAAATTTAAAGATTTCATAAATTCATTTTGAAATTCATTATTTTCTCTTGTATCCAAATTTCTATATATACCTTTTTTTTCTCCATTACTTTCATGATTAATATTATTTTGAATACTTTTTCTCTCTACAGTTTCACTAAAATTCTTTTGTTTATGCTTGTAATTTTTTATTTTTTGTAGCAAATCTCGTTTTAATTTATTAGGTTGAATATTATTTTTTATAGTAGATATTTTCTGTGTTTTGTTATGTGAATGTTTTTCTTTTTTTGTTCCACCGCCTACTTTAAATAAATCAGGATTAATAGTTATCGGTTTTATATTACTCATCTTTACTTTATTAATTTAAAAATAAATTAATAAAATCACGAATAAAAAAAATATTACGTATACATTAAAGCAATAATTTTATTATCTTCTTTTTCTTTATCATCATTATTATTTTTAAATAATTCTAATCCCTTTTCTATATCTCTAAATGTTATTTTTGTTTTTTCTGTATCTTCTAAACAAAAAACTCTTCGACTATGTGCTATTTTAATTTTTGAAAAAAAATTTTCTATATCTCTTCCAAATGACTTAAATAATAATTTATTTTTTTCAAAAAATTCACATTTTATTTCATTGCTTATTGTCCAGCCATTATCATTTACTTTTTTAATAAAAATATCTTTTAATTCTTGACAGCTATATTCATTAATTTTATAATTCCAAGTAAATCTAGATCTTAAACCTGGATTAAAAGAAAAAAAACAATTATTTAATTCCTCTTCATAACCAGCAATAATAACCATTAATTCATTCTTATGATTACTTAATGATTCACATAATGTATCTAAACACTCTTTTGCAAATGAATCTCTCTTTTCCGCATTGCCTAAACTATACGCTTCATCAATAAATAAAACTCCTCCTAAACAATCTTTTATAACATCTCTAGTTTTAAGAGCTGTTTGTCCTAAATATCCGGCAATTAAATCACTTCTTGTTACTTTTTTAAATTTATTATTTTTTAATATATCCATTTTACAAAAAATATCTCCTAATATCATAGCTATTTCTGTTTTTCCAGTGCCAGGTGGACCATAAAGAACTGTATGTAAATAATCTTCATTTATTTTATTTTCTTTTTTTGATATATGTAAATTTTGTAAATAATAAATTATTTGGTCACTAATGTTGGTTTTAATTTCTTGTAATCCAATTAATGAATTTAACTTAAAAAGAGGCTCCTTAATTGAATGTAGTTTTTCTAAATCAATGTTATAGATTTTATTTTCATCATAAGGATAATCTTCTATAATATTAAGTAAGTCTTGAAGACTATTTATCTCTCTTTCAATATAAATTTTTTCCTTTTCAATAATAATATTATCATCAAAAAATTCTTGATAATCTTCATCAGAGTTTAAATATTGATACCAAAATTCATCATTATTATTATTTTCATAACTAATAGAACCATAATGAATATGTTTTTGAGCGTCATTTTTATTTTGTATTTTATTTTTTGAATTATATTCACTATATGAAAAATTTTTATCTAGCGATCGTTTTAATTGATTAGACATATTAAAATAATAATGTTTTAATTTTAATATAATTATTTTATTATAGTTTATAATAATTTTATTTTTATTTATTTATTAATAAATTTAAAGATAAATTGATATAGATTAATAATTTTTATATGAAAAAAAAAATGTCTGATTTGAAAATGGAATGCTCTAGAAATTTGAATTATGAAAAATTAAATGAAAAAAATGTTCCAGAAAAAGAGATCCCATGGACAATTATTAATTCATATTTTTCAAATCAACATCTTAAACAATTAATTAGACACCAAATTGAATCTTATAATAATTTTATTAGTAGACAAATTCCACATACAATTGAAATGTTTAATCCTGTTCTAATTACATCAGAACAAGATTATAACAAAGAATTAAAAAAATATGGACTAGAAGTTTATATTAATTTTGAAAATTTTAGTTTACATAGACCTCAAATTCATGAAAATAATGGAGCTACAAAAATTATGTTTCCACATGAAGCTCGACTACGTAATTTTACATACGCATCAAACATGACCGTTGATTTAAATATCAAGTATATTGTAAAAACAGGCGAAGAGTTAGAAAATATTCATACTTATTATAAAGTACTTCCTAAAATTCACATTGGTAAACTGCCTATTATGCTAAGATCTAATATTTGTGTATTATCTCAATATAAACATTTAACATCCGAAGTAATTGGTGAATGTAAAATGGACCCTGGTGGATATTTTATTATTAATGGTTCAGAAAAAACATGTCTTGGGCAAGAACGTGCTGCTGAAAATCAGATTTATTGTTTTGATATTAGCAAAAATAATACTAAATGGTGTTACATTGCGGAAATTAAATCAGTTCCAGATTGGAAATGTATTTCACCAAAACAGATTAGTATTATGATGTCTTCAAAAAATAATTCATATGGATATGGATTATGGATACAAATACCTAGATTAAAAAATCCAATTCCGGTTGTCATATTATTTCGAGCATTAGGAATTATGTCAGATAAAGAAATTTGTGAAAAAATTGTTTTAGATTTAAATAATCCTTTATATGAAGTTTTTATTAAAGAATTAAAAGCTTCTATTATTGAAGGAAATAATATTCTAGATTATGAATCGGCAATGAAATATATTACAAGTAATGTAATGTATACACCAATGAATGTGGATAAAGAACAAGGTTCTATAAAAAAACGAGAATTTGCCGAAGAAGTATTAGAAAATGACCTATTTCCACATTGTCATAATAAAAGACAAAAAATTTATTTCCTAGGTTATATGATTTTTAGATTATTAAAATGTTATTTAAAATTAGCACCATTTGATGACCGTGATTCTTATATTAATAAACGAATTGATCTAACGGGAACTCTTCTAAATAATTTATTCAGAAATTACTTGAATAAGCTAGTAAAAGATATGCAAAAATATATTGTAAGAGAGATAAATACGGGTTCATGGAAATCAACAGAAGATTACAGTAATATAATTAATTTAACAAATATATATAAAATTATTAAATCTACAACAATTGAAAATGGAATTAAAAGAGCATTAGCGACAGGTGATTTTGGAATTAAACAGACAAATAGTAATAAAGTAGGTGTTGCACAAGTTTTAAATCGCCTAACATATATTTCATCTCTAAGTCATTTACGACGTATTAATACTCCAATTGATAAAAGTGGTAAATTAGTTCCTCCCAGAAAATTACATAATAGCTCATGGGGATTTCTGTGCTGCGCGGAAACTCCAGAAGGGGCTTCAGTTGGCGTTGTAAAAAATTTAAGTTATATGTCAACAATTACAATTAATTCAAATAGCACGCCATTATTAGATTGTGTAAATCTTGAAATAATTAAAATAGAAGATTGTAAAGATAATCTTGATAATTATGTAAAGGTATTTATTAATGGCGCTTGGATTGGTGTAACAGATGAACCTGAAAAACTATATTTATCTCTTAAAGATAAAAAATATAAGGGCATCATTAATATTTATACTAGTATAATTTTCGATTATAAAAATTGTGAAATTAAATTGTGTAATGATGGTGGAAGATTAGTTAGACCTTTACTCAAAGTAAATAATAATAACATTTTATATACATCAGAAATTATTAATAAATTAGAAAAACGAGAATTAAGCTGGAATGATTTATTAATTGCTTGTAATATTGATGATTCAGTTATTGAATATATTGATCCATTGGAGCAATCTTTCAGTATGATTGCTATGAAAAAAAAAGATTTAGAAACTAACAAGAAAAATAATGCTATTTATAAATATACTCATTGCGAAATTCATCCAAGTTCAATCTTTGGAATATTAGCATCTTGTATTCCATTTCCTGATCATAATCAATCCCCAAGAAATACATACCAATCGGCTATGGGAAAGCAAGCAATGGGTGTTTATGTAACAAATTATGAAAAACGTATGGATAAAACAGCATATGTATTATCATATCCAATGAGACCACTTGTAGACACGCGTATTATGAATATTATTAATTTAAATAAAATTCCTTCAGGAGAAATGGTAATTGTGGCGATTGCTTCTCACACAGGTTATAATCAAGAAGATAGTATCTTATTTAATAAAGGTTCTTTAGATAGAGGATTATTCCAAGCAACTGTATATCATACAGAAAAAGACGAAGATAAAAAAATTCAAGGAGATGAAGAAATTAGATGTAAACCTGATCCAAATAAGACAAAAGGGATGAAATTTGCAAATTATGATAAAGTAGATCATAATGGTGTAATTCCAGAAAATTCTCTAGTTGAAGATCGCGATATTATTATTTCAAAAATTCTTCCAATTAAAGAAAATAGAAATGATCATACTAAAGTAATTAAATATGAAGATCAAAGTAAAGTATATAGAACAAAAGAGGAAACTTATATCGATAAAAATTATATTGAAAGAAACGGTGATGGATATAATTTCTGTAAAGTTAGATTGCGTATTGTAAGAAAACCAGTTATTGGAGATAAATTTTGTATTAGAGAAAATGCTTTAATTTTAACTGATTATGGATGGATTTCATTAAAAGAGATTGATATTAATAAACATAAAGTAGCTACATTGAAAAATAATAAAGAATTAGATTATGTTTATGCTGTTGAAAAATATGAGTTTGATTGTGTTAATGAAGAATTATATTCTATGAAATCTCAACAAGTTCATATGGTTTGTACTAAAGAACATAAATTATATATTAAAAAACGACTTCATAAAGAATTTGAATTTATTGAAGCCAAAAATGCGTTTGGTAAAAGAATAAGATATAAAAAAGATGCTTTAAATACAAATAAAGATGTAGAAGATTTTGTTTTAGATAAAGAAAAATATAATATGGATTATTTCCTTATGTTATTAGGTTCCTTCATATCAGATGGATGGATAGAAAAAGGTAAAAATTATACAAGAATTAATATTGCTATGATTAAACAAAGAAAAAGAGATTTTATTGAAAATGCATTGAATAAATTGAATATTCATTATAATATGAAAAAAGATAGACTATTAATAGGTAATACATATAAAGAATTAATTGATTATTTCAAAATATTATCTGTAGGAGCATCTAATAAATATTTACCTAAATTTGTTTGGGAATTATCTCAACGACAATCTATAATATTAATGAATTCATTAATCCAAGGTGACGGTAGTTATAATAAACAAGGTTCTTGTGGTTATTATACATCTAGTTTTAAATTAGCAAATCAAATACAACAATTAGCATTACATTGTGGATGGTCTGGAACAATTAAATTGTATGATACAAAAGAAGCTGGATATGAAACATTAATTGGTGAAAGAATGATAAAATCTAATTATGATAATTATTGTATTCGTATTGTTAAAAGTAAAAATAATCCAGAAGTAAATCATGGACCCGTCCACCAACAAAATATCCAAGAAGAAACTTATTTATCATATACGGGAAAAGTAGGTTGTATTGAAGTTCCAGATACTCATCTATTTTATTATAAAGAAGATATTTACTCACCGCCAGTATGGACTGGTAATTCTTCAAGACACGGACAAAAAGGAACTATTGGAAATATTATCAATGAAGAAGATATGCCTTTTACAGCAGAAGGACTGAAACCCGATATTATTATTAATCCTCATGCTATTCCTAGTCGTATGACTATTGGTCAATTAAAAGAAACATTATTAGGAAAAGTATTAGTTCAACTTGGGCTATTTGGTGATGGAACAAGTTTTGAAGATTTAGACATTAAAGATATTTGTAAAGAATTACAAAAAAATGGTTATGAATCTAATGGTAATGAAGTATTATATAATGGTCTTACTGGAGAACAAATTGATAGTAATATTTTCATTGGACCAGCATTTTATCAAAGATTAAAGCACATGGTAAATGATAAGCAACATAGTAGAAGCATTGGACCAATGGTTAATCTAACACGTCAACCTGCAGAAGGACGTTCAAGAGATGGTGGTCTTCGATTTGGAGAGATGGAAAGAGATGCTATGGTAGCACATGGCGCCTCAAGATTTACAAAAGGACGTCTATATGATGCATCAGATGCTTTCAAAGTAAATGTTTGTAAGAAATGTGGGTTAATAGCGGCATATAATGATAAAACACATATTCATTATTGTAAAACATGCGAAAATAGAACTGACTTTAATCTAGTTCATATTCCATATTCTTGTAAATTATTATTCCAAGAACTAATGACAATGAATATTGCTCCAAGAATTATGACATAAAAATTATTCTTTATTAGATTAAATTAAAGTAAAAATATTTTTTTTACATTTTTATATTAATATAATATAAATGCGAAATATTACAATGACTATTCATACAACACCTTTAGTATACAGAAGTCAATCTAATAGTATAGGTTTAAGTGGTATGGCTGCAGTAACTAGTAGAGCAGATACTAAAGTTAGTAAAATAAATGGAGCTAATCCACCAAAATTTTATCCATCAAGCCAAGGTTATTCTAATTATGCCAATTTAAGAAGAGTATATAAAAGTGATGCTGGAGGTGGTGAAAATTATTTTACATCGTCACAAGTTATGGAATTAAAAAAAATAAATGCGGTTGGGAAGAGTAGTTTTGGTGATAATGTTAATGGTTTCTCTCATAATTACATTGATAAATCTTTTACAAATACATCTTTAAGACGTGTTAGAAATGGTGGAACTGTTGCCCCTCCTAAAAAATCTTCATTAGATAATAAATTTCAAAGTGGCGGTTCTGCTATAACAAATATAGGAAGAGATTTAAATAGAATTGTTAGACCATAAATAAACTAAATATTATTAATAAAAATATAAAAATTTAATTAAAATCTTATATTTTTAATATATAAATTTTTTTTAAAGTATTTTAAAATTATTTTTTTAAAGAGTTATTAGTAATTGACAAAAATAATATAATTAACAGTGAAATATATATAACATTAATTAAATTTTTTACATAATCTATATTATCATCTTCTAATTCTCTAAGATTATTTGGTTCTTTTTTTCTGTTTTCAAATGCCTCTCTACATTGCGCGTTTGTAACTGGATTAATTTTGTTTGGAAACCAGCAAGGATTCATATTTTTAATATCAGAAGTTAATACGTGTTGTGTTTCTTGAGATACATTATTATTTACATCAATAGTTTCCATTTTAATATCTTGACATTCCGGACTATTACCTAACATAAATGCTTGAAAAACACCAAGAGGGTTTAATTGCGCTATATTACTCATTGTTCCAGGAAGTAAACCTTCAAATTCGGTAAAATTAACTCCCATGCCAGAAGATATAAATGGTATTTCACCATCTGGAACATTATTTACATATATAAATCTATTTACTTGATTTCCAGTTTTTTTATCTGTACATTGAGCCCCAGTTTGTAAAAAATATTTATTTCCTAAAGGTTTTCCAGTTGCTGAGGCAGCACCACCACCACTAACTAATAATTCAGTATAAGCAATAAGACCATTTATATCACTACCAAGCGCATCTAGAGAACCATCACTTGACATACCAATTTCTTTTGGTGTTTTTATAAATTTATAATATTTGTAATTAGGACCTAATATTTGTTTTTCCATACCAGATAAATCATTCATTATATTATCAAAAAAATTACTCATTATATTAATATATGTAAATAATTTTATTTAAATTTAATTTAATCCTGTTATTTTTGGCGGTGGATCTTTAATATTTTTCATATTTCTACCAACAGTTTTAAATCCAATATTTCCTATTTTATTTGTCATTGTTGTTACACTTTTCTGAAGTAAGCTCAATCTATTATCAATTCCATCAACTTGTTTTTTTAAACCTTGTAATTTATTTACTTCTTTTGATAAAATATTAATTTGAGAAGCATTATTTATAGATAAAAATAAAGGATCTTTACTTAAACAAGAATTATTATTATTTTTATTATTTTCTAAATTTTCTATACTTGTAAAATAATTATTATATATAATAACTAATAATACTAAACCTAATAAAATTAACATATAATTCATTATATAATATTATTATTTATTATTTTCTATAATAATATTATAATGAATTTTAAAAAACCATATACTAGTTATAAATGGCAATTACAACCATATGTATCATGGAAAGGTAAATCAACTACATCTATTATACCTATTAAATCTAGACCAAATACTAATCAAACTAGTAAATCTGCTCATAGCGCAGGTAATAATCCTATTTATGTAAATGAAGCAAATGATTATAGTAGTGCTTTTGGAACAGCCCGACCTTTAAAACATTATAGAAAACAATTAAAACCTCCTAGAAAAGATACTGCTAAAAGTGTAGGTAGGGATCAATCTATGATAGATTTACCAGGAAGCAGTGTTTATTTAGGAACTAATTCACATGATTGTTTAAAATGTAATGATGAAAATAATACTATACTAGGGTCTATTAAAGAAAATATTTTGAGAGAAAATAACAATATTAAAGAACATATTCATAAAGATGATAAATTTTTAAATCCATGTAATGGAAGACCAGTTTGTCAAAGTTGTAATGCTCCTAATAATAGAATTCGAAGTGCCGTTACTCTTTTAGATAAAAAATATTATTCTGATACAAGAAATTATTTAAAAAGTAGAGTTAAAACATATGAACAAAATTTAAATTTATCAAAAAATAAATTTGTTCAATATCAAGATGTAGCAGGTAATCCTATATATCCAACTAATAATTTTTATTCATGGGAAGGATTACTTAATGATAAATATAGTTTGAATGGTAATAAAGCAATTGCCCCCCAACAATTTGTATCAACAAATTTTATAGAGAAAGGTTGTAATAACGATTGTAATGATGGATATACAAAAAAAACAATAATATATAAACCTAATAATCAAAACTTTGCTCACCAGGGAGGTGTATCTTCTGGATTAAGAACATTAAATGCTAAAGTAAATAATATTAATAAAAATGCAAATACATTTTATACAGCGTGGGGAAGAGAAGGGGCGAATGCTGGTAAATATAGTTCAAATATTAATTCACCAATATTCTTAAAATCAAAATATCAAGCATGTATACCAAATATTAGAAGAAGAGTTATATGGAATAATAATACAGGAAGACAACCGGCTGGTGCTAGTGGAAATCACACACTTTGCTTCCATACACCTCAAAGTTCTATTATACCATCTACAAATGGTGATACTATTAGTAATGTATCTGGAACAGGAACAGGAAGACTTATTACAAAACAACAATTATTTAGATAATTTTATATTTATTTATTATATAAAATGAGTAATAATGAAAAAAAATAACTAGCAACATTAAGTACAAATTATTTTCTTTTGCTTCAAAAACGCACGATTTAGCCATTGAAGTATTATCAACTACATTAATATTTTGTTTGCTATTATTTAATGATAAATTAGTTAAAATTATAGATAAAAGATATATAATTTTTATATCATCATTTTTAATAATTGCTTGTGTAGTTATATTAATTAGCCCAACATATGAATTTATTAATTTTATTAATATTGAAAATTTATCAATAAGTGATTTTACTTTTCCATTATTATGTTATGTTATTATGTTATGTTATTATATTATTAATAAAATTAGTATTTGCAGTAGCTTTTTATAAACTTAGTAAACATAGAACATTTTAAAAAACAATATTATCATTAATCCATTTTTTTATTTGAGAATTTATTGGATTTAATATATTATTAATTCCATTAATATAATCATTATAATTTTGAGGATTTTTTTCCATTAATATCAATGTACTATAAATAATATTATAATCTTGAATACTATATAATTTTGTTATATTAACAAAAAGATCATCTATATCTTTACTATCATTAATAAAAGATGTATTAATATTATTCATATTAGTAATAAGATTATTTAGGTTATTATTACTATTATTACTATTAGTATTTGAATTTACAATTAAATTATTAGAATTACTTTGAACAATAGCATTAGTATCTCCATGTGTATTATTTGTATTACTAGAAACATTATTAATATTAGTATTATCACAATTATTCCATTTTGTATTTAAGTTTAAATCGGTTTCTAAGAACATTTTATAAATTCTTAAAGTATGCAATAATGCTGGATTATCTACACGATTATATGTTATAATTAGATTATCAAAACCTTTAATAGATAATCTTTTCAATAAGTTAAATAAACTATTATTTTGAATTTCCGGCATATTTTTATAAAATTTATTAAATCTTACAACAGCATTGAATAAGTAAAATAAATCATCTTTTGAATCATTATAATAAGCTCTAGATAATGGCTGAGACCACCCCGTAGCTTGTATATATAATAAATTATTGTATATATTTAATTTGCTTCCAATAGGGAAAAATCCTAAAAATGATATTTGGATCATTGCTTGTAATGGTTCTAAAATAATTTCAAAACGCTCTTTGCGTTTTCCTTTTAAAAATAAACTATATCCAGTCATAATTGAAGAATACATTTATTAATATATTATTATAATTAAAATGCTTTTATTAATTTTATTTATAATTATTTATAAACAAAACATTTTATTTAATTATAATGATACGCTATATTTATAAATATTTTGATAATTATTTTTTGAAAGAAACACTTCCTAGTCTAGGACGTTGGTGTAACAAAAGTATTCCTAGTTGTAATGATAAGGTTATAGAGAGAAAAATGACAATGGCTATTATGGATAATGATATTGGATTGAGTAATTTAAAATTTGATAATAATAAAAAAATTTCTATTAATAACAAAAAAATGACTATACAAGAATATATAAAATATTATTATCACTAACAATAATACTAATATGTCTGCTATTAAAAATACAAAACTGTAAAAAATACTTTTAAAATGCACTAAGGTAAAAAGTAAAAAAAATTATAATCATACATTAGTTATTAAATATCCATTTCCATAGAGTAACGTACAAGTAAAGTGAATACTAAAGTGTGTAATAAATATCCCAATACTGTAGGACATCCACTTTTATCAGATATTTTTCCCATTAAATTTCCTAAAATAGTTTGCGTTAATGTAAATATTGTTGGATTAAATAAAATAACTACTAATAAAGTTCCTATTAAAGAAAATTTCCATTTTTCTAAATTATTTGGTTGCAATTTTTCTCTACATTTTTCACAATTTATTTTTTGTGATTTACAAAAAGAAAGCATAATATAATATATATTGTATATTATATATTATATATTTATTTTCTAACAAGAAGAGTAAATTGTTTAAAATTTTTTGGTGCTACTTTACCACAATACGAATGTTTATGAACACCATCGGCACTAGAAGAAAACATATATGAACGACCTGGAATTCCACCTGCTCCAACACCACCTAATTGATTTACACAGTATATAATATTTCTATTACACGGACATACGATATTGCGATTTCTAAATGCTACATGAGCTGATGTATTTAAATTAGTAGATGAAGGAATACCTTGTTTTTTTGAACCACCACCTTGATTAATATTAATAATTCTATCAACATGTCGAATTGCTCTTATATTTGACATATATATATATACTAAATATTTTTATTTAATAATTTTGATAAAATCACTAAATTATATAAAATTTTTATAATATGGTATTTTATATTTTATACACCATTGAACACATTTTTGTATGTTATTATTCTTAATATTTTCTAATTTATCATTATTGCTATTATTAGTAATTAAACCAATAGTTGATATAATATTTTCTATTTGTTGTTGTCCAATAATTGCATTATACTCTTCTAATTTATTTAAAAAAAAGTAAGGAATATTTATATTTAATATTCTTTTCAAAAATTTTTCATTATTATTAATTTCTGTGTAATTTGATATAATTTTATCTAATATAGTTTCAACATTTATAGATTTAAATTTTTTACATACAATATATTTTTCTGAATTTGCATATCGACTAGTAAATGGTTTAACAATATAAATTTTTTCATAACATAATGATAATAAATAAATTAAATCAACAGATGCTTCAGTAAATAAATCAAAAAATTTTAAGATAAATATACCCCCTTCTTTCTGTATTGAAATAGCAAAACATATTTGGTATAAAATTAATTTGGTAGATAGAATTTCTTGTTTATTAAAATCAAGAGAAAAATCAAAACCTCCATCACCTGTTATAATATCAATTGAATTTTTGTATTTTTTATAACAATATTTTAAATTTTCAACATCAGATAAATCTCCATTTTTATTTATACCATACTCTATTTTAACATTTTCATTTCTATTTAAAAAATACTCACTTTTCTTCCATCCCGGAATATTGTCATCATCATTTATTAGGGTCATACCATAATAAATATCATTTATATTATTTCTTAACCACGATACAGCTTCAATAAATCCCCCTGGACCTTCTGCTAAATGAAAAGATGTAATATTTCTTGGTGTAATATCATTTAATATATCTAATAAATGAAAAATTTCTATTAATTTAAAAAATGACCTAGATAATGGTTTAAGTTTAGAAACAGAAGTTTTATATTGTGGAATAATACTATGTATATATTCATATGGATTTGTATATTTTTTATATGAATCCCATTCTGAATAATGTATATCTATTTGTTTTTTTGCGTAGTTAATATAATTATGGGACGATTTATTTATACAAATATCAATTTTAGATGTATCTTCGGTATATGTAAATGAAATATTATTTATATTTAAAGTATTACTATTATTTGGTAATAAATAAAAACTCATATGCTAATTGTATAAATAAATTTATATTTATATAATTTTATTTATTAAAGCTTATATAAATTTATGATTCTAATTTTAATTTTTTAATTTTTTTTGGTTTATTTTTTTTATCTTCTTTTTGTATTTCTTTATTTATTTTCTCAATTACTTTTTTAGATTTTAAACTTTCAACAAATTCTTCTTTTTTCTCTTCAGGTGTTTCTTTTGTTAAAATATTATTAGCATGATCAAGATCAATGTTTCTAACTTTTTTATAAATAAAATAATTGTTAGTAAAAGATACTATTTTTTCTTGATCACTCATTTTCAAAGCATTTCCATAATTATTTTTTGTTCGCGGATTTTTCTCAACTTTTTCCAACATTTTGTTGTATAAAATTTCAAATGAACCTACTGATGATGGCAAATCTATTCTTTTCAATTCATCATCTGTTAATTTACTAAATCCATAATCTTCCATTAATTGATCTAAATAAACAAAATTTACTAGATATTCTTTAAAAACTTTATTAATAGATTCTTGATATACTTCAATGCCATAACCAATACAACTCATATTATTATCAAAAGTTCCTCTATCATATTTTTTTGTAATTTCTGTAATTTTTTTATCATCTTTCATAAGAGTATAGCTTTCATTTTGTTTCTTATCTTTAAGTAATTCAAATATTTTTTTACCATCAAAACAAGTTCCAATTAAAATTCCATTTATTGCAGTGCATTCAGATAAATTAGTTAAGAAATTTTGTAATGTATTATTATTTTCAAACATATAATGTAAAGCAAATTGTATTGAGCTTACATTAAATCCGCTCTCTCCTTTTCCATATATATTATATACTCCTTTACCTAATAATTTCTCATCTTTTGGACCATTACCAAAAACAGCTTCTGTAATTTGTTTGCCTTTATCTGTAAATTGCGCATCTAATTTACGAATATTTAATCCTGCATTAGCTTGAATAAACATTACTTTTGGTAAAATATTAAATTTTTTCTTGTAATTAATATAACGCGCGCAAGCTCCATCTAATTTATTTTCAATATTATCTCTTGAAATATCTAATCCAAATACAAATGAAAGATTAGCATAAATCCATTTAGGTAAATCACCACCTTTTCCCATAGCATAATCTATTAGTGTATCTCCTTTTTTTGAAATTAAATTTACTAATATATTTTTCACATATAAGTTGTGAAAATCACGCAATGGTCTAGTAATTGAAACACCTTCTACTTTGTTATAATAAATATCATCATCACCAAAATCATTTTCTATATTTTTACCAGTTGAAATCATTTTTTCTGTAATTGGTTTATGAATACTATGCCAGTTACTATTAGCTACATGATATGCATTACCAAAGTTCTTATTACCTGCTCTAAAATCTGCTGTTTTGTCATATCTAACTCTTAATGGAATCCATCTCCATTGCTTTTCTTTTGTAATATCATATCTAAATTCAATAATCATATTATCTTCTATAATTTCATTTTCTTCTGTAAACATCTGTTTAACATTTAAATTATCATATGATAGTAAAATATTACAAAGACCAGCATCATTATCATAAGGATTTGTTGGAAAAAATTGAACAGGTTTATATGATTCTTCATCGTCTATATTTAAATTACTTGGAAACACATCTTCAATTATATTAAGACATGGATTTATATAACCATGTTTTTTTATATCAAAACCAATACGTAAAATTAGTGTTTTATATTGATTGATTTGATTATTAGTTACAACATTTTTTCCTGATTGAAAAATATTACCTATAAATTCTTGACCATTTGGCATTTTTTTTGTTGTAACTAAAAAGTCTATTGTATTATATATTGCCGGTTTCCATTTGAATGAATAATCCCAAGTAATCTTATGAGATTTTGCTTCTTCTCCGATTTTATTACTACCAACACCTTTATCCATTGGAGTAAAAATCAAACCATCAGTATTGTATTCATAAAAATCATTATTAATTTGAGATAATATTGTATTACATCCTACAAATATAGAGTGTTTTTCACTTTCAGAATAGAATTTCTTATTTTCTACTCTAATAGGTGGTAAATTATTTTTACTTCCAAATAATATAGGCTCTAATCCTTTCAAAAATTTATTTAATAATGGCAATCTAAAATTTGTTTGAATATCATCAATTGTAAGTGGAGTAAAACCTAGACTTCTAACA
>Ga0222715_10002753_pt1:2500-15958 | contig 15958 bp, 9 predicted proteins | sample C33_9DmetaG_FD_165056 | JGI IMG/M metagenome (GOLD analysis project Ga0222715, IMG submission 165056) | Estuarine water microbial communities from San Francisco Bay, California, United States - C33_9D | ecosystem: Environmental > Aquatic > Marine > Unclassified | place: USA... | reverse complement strand
AGGCTTTGGAGTTTACTATCCAACCCTTACAGTGAATAAGTTTGGATTGCAATCTGGAGAGTCTTATAGAGCCCAGGGAAGGACCTTCTGTGATTCTAACATCACTTCATACCGTTCATGGTGGACAGCACCAATATTCTGGACACAACCAGGGTCATTGCCAATTAGAAATAGTGGAGGATCATCATTTAGTGAAATAGAAATTTTTCCTAATCCTTCAAGTGATGTATTTAACTTAACTTTTAATATTAATGATCTTTCAGATGTAACTATGAAAGTTAGTAATATTCTGGGTATCACATTATTTACTGAGTCATCCAATAGTCGTATTGGTAATTATTCTAGTATAATTAATCTGAATACATATTCTAAAGGAACCTATTTCTTAGAAATTAGAATAAATTCTCAAGTTTATTTTAGAAAATTAATACTTAACTAATTTATAATTGAGTACCCTCTATTGTTGAAAGGTTTGTTAACTCAATAACAAAAATTAAAGTTGATCCAGGAGGTATTGGTGATCCTTCAGGACTAGAGTTGCCATAAGCTAATTTTGCTGGAATATAGAATTTATATTGGTCTCCAATACTCATAAGCTCAATACCTTCGTGAAGTCCTTTAATTGTTCCATTAGGAGCGTTTAATGGGAATGAAACTGGCTCTTTATCAATTGAACTATCATAAACTTCGCCATTTATAAATGATGCTTGATAGTGAATAGTAACAACATATTCCTTTTCTGCTTTTACACCTCTCATACCAAGTTTTAGAATCTCATATTGTAGTCCAGAGGCTGTTGTTTTGATTTCTTCTCTTTTAGCATTTTCAATTAAAAATTCTTCACCTTCTTTTAGAGCTTTAGCTGCCTGTTCATATCTTGATTCTTCCGCTAACTTGAAGAAATAATCATTTAAAATAGAGTCAGTGCCCAAAAGACTAATATCTAATTTTTTATCATAAATAACATCATTAAAACCTTTTGCGATTGACATACCATCGATGTCTTTTAAATCATGTTTTTCTTTCATTGATGTAGCTATATTAACTCCAATTGAGTAAGAAAATTTTTCTAATTCTGAATTTGGTGATGTATAGTTTTGATTCTGATTTTCTGTTGTACATGAAAAAATCAAAACGCATATAATTAAAGGAAGTGATCTAAGTGTTTTCATGATTTAATAATTTGTTCACAAAAATACATTTATTGTTTAAATTTATTGTAATCACAAATATTCATTTTTTTATATTTGAGCATTACAAAGATGAAGATTACCAAAACAAACATAGATGGTTTAATTATTATTGAGCCACAGATTTTTAGTGACTATAGAGGTTCTTTTTTTGAAAGTTGGAACGTAAAAAATTTCCAAGATATCGGCATAAAAGATCATTTTGTTCAAGACAATCAATCTTCGTCCTCAAAAGGAGTTTTACGAGGTTTGCACTTTCAAAACCCACCATATGCACAGGCTAAATTAGTAAGAGTAATAAAAGGTTCAGTTTTTGATGTAGCTGTTGATTTAAGAAGTAATTCTCCAACATATGGCAGACATTTTTCTATTGTTTTAAGTGATAAAAATTTTAAATCTTTATATATACCAAAAGGATTTGCTCATGGCTTTTTTGCTTTAGAAGATGATACTATCTTTTCATATAAATGTTCAAATATGTACAATAAAGAATCTGAGAGATGTTTAATGTGGAATGATAAAGATTTAGGAATTGATTGGAATGTTAGTAATCCAATTATTTCACCTAAAGACATGCAAGGACTACATTTTAAAGACTTTAAAAGTAAGTTTGATGATTAGAAAAGTAACATTTGTAATATCTTTGTTTTCAATAGTTTTTCTTACACATTTTTTTATCTCATCTACTTATACAAGTAATTCAGACACTGTTCATCAGCAGGGTTTTAATTCTAAGTATAATGTGTATTCTGTTTTGAAGCCAGATAATTTGAAATTTGCAAATGAAAATATTCCTGAAAGCACCTTTGATGTTTGGGAGAGATTGGATAAAGAACTTTTGAAAAATATTTATTGGCAATCTAACACACTACTGTATTTTAAAAGAGCTAATAAGTATTTTCCAATTATTGAAGAGATTTTAGAAAAGAATAATATTCCCAGTGATTTTAAATATTTAGCTTTAATAGAAAGTGGATTTGAATTTAAAGTCTCTCCATCTGGAGCGGCAGGATTCTGGCAAATCATGAAAGGAACTGCTAGAGAATATGGCTTGGAAGTTAATTATGCCATTGATGAAAGGTATCATTTGACAAAGTCCACCGAAGTAGCTTGTAAATATTTACAAAAAGCTTATGACAAGTTTGGTAGCTGGACACTGGCAGCTGCTTCATATAATATGGGTATTAATGGAGTTCAAAGACAAGTTAAGAAACAAAACACGAATAATTATTTTAATCTCTACTTAAATGATGAAACATCGAGATATGTTTTTAGAATAATTGTTATAAAAGAGATAATAGAAAATCCTAGAAAATACGGCTTTGTATTTAGACAAAATGATCTTTATTCTTATCCAAGTGTAAAACAGATTAGAGTTGATTCAACTATCAATAACTTATATTCTTTTGCTCAGGAAAATGATATAAATTATAAAATTCTTAAACGTTTTAATCCTTGGCTTAGAACCTCTAAGCTTCCTGACGAGTCAAGAAGAGTATATTACATCGATATTCCAGAAAAATCTGAAGAGTTAATTTTCGATGATTTAGCTTCTGAGGCTAACAAAGACTAATTTTATGCAAAACCAGGAAGATTTTATTAAGATCCATGGAGCTCGAGTTCATAATCTTCAAAATATAAGTTTAGAAATACCTAGAAATAAACTTGTTGTTATTACAGGTAAGAGTGGAAGCGGTAAGTCTTCATTGGCTTTCGATACAATTCATGCTGAAGGTCAAAGAAGATATTTAGAGACATTTAATGCCTATGCAAGACAATTTATAGGCAATATGAAACGTCCTGAAGTTGATAAGATTACTGGATTAAGCCCTGTTGTTGCTATAGAACAAAAAACAACATCTAAAAACCCAAGATCAACTGTTGGAACCATAACTGAGATTTATGATTATTTAAGACTTTTATATGCTAGAGTTGGTATTGCTCATTCCTACATTACTGATGAGCCTATGGTTAGTTTTACAGATGAAAAAATATTAGAGCTATTACTAAAAGATTTTGATAATCAATCAATAGTTGTGTTATCCCCCTTAGTTCGTTCCAGAAAAGGACACTATAATGAATTGTTTTATAAACTAACAAAACAAGGGTACTTAAAAGCCCGTGTAAACGGAGAGGTAATTGATATTAGCCCAACACAAAAACTAGACAGATATAAAACACATAATATTGAAGTTGTAATTGATAGAATTAAGGTTAATGAGAAAAATAGTAAAAGACTAATTTCTTCAATTAAATTAGCTTTAAATTTTGGAGATGGTGTAATGATGGTTTTATCCTCTAAAAATAATTTCCCAAGATATTTTAGTAGAAATTTAATGTGTCCTACTTCTGGAATTGCATATAAGAATCCTGAACCAAGCTCTTTTTCATTTAATTCTCCAAGGGGTTCTTGCCCAAAATGTAATGGCTTAGGTGCTTTTAAGTCTGTTGACTTAGATAAAATAATCCCAAATAGAAATTTAAGCATAAATAAAGGGGGTATTGCACCTTTAGACAACAAAAATTCTACATGGATTATTAATCAATTAGAGATAATTGGAAAAAAATATAATTTTAATTTAAATACTCCGATAAAGAATATTAGCTCTGAAGCTCTTGATTTTATTTTGTATGGAATTAAAGAAGATATTAAGGTAAAATTAAAGACAGCTGGTATTTCAAAAAAATATAAAATTGATTTTTTAGGAATTGTAAAATTTATTGAGGAACAATCATTATTTACAAATGTAAAAAGCATTTCAAGATGGGCTTCCAAGTTTATGTCTTCAAAAAAATGTAAAGAATGTAATGGTAGTAGATTAAATAAACAGTCTTCTTATTTTAAAATTTTAGGCTCAACTATTTTTGAGGTAGTAAATTTTGATATTTTGTCCTTAAAAAATTGGCTATTATTATTAGAAACTAATCTTGAAAAGAATCACAGAATTATATCTTCTCAGATAATCAAAGAATTATTAACTAGAGTTCAGTTTATTTTAGACGTTGGTTTGTCTTATTTAACATTAAATAGAACATCAAAAACTTTATCTGGTGGTGAGGCGCAAAGAATCCGTCTTGCTACTCAAATTGGTACGCAGCTTACAAATGTTTTATATATACTAGACGAGCCTAGCATTGGCTTGCATCAAAGAGATAATTTTAAGTTAATAGAATCATTAAAAAAATTAAGAGATATTGGAAATTCAGTTATTGTGGTTGAACATGATAAAGATATGATTTGTAATGCTGATCATGTCATTGATATGGGACCAGAAGCTGGTGTTTTTGGTGGGCAGGTTGTAGCAAGTGGTTCCTATAAAAAGATTTTAAGCTCTAAAAACATCACGTCAGATTATCTCAATGGAAAGAAGGAAATTATTGTTCCAAAAAAGAGAAGGAAGGGAAATGGAAAATTTTTAGAGCTTTTTTCTGCAAGAGGGAATAATTTAAAGCAGGTAGACTTGAAAATTCCTTTAGGAATGTTGTGTTGTGTTACAGGGGTTTCAGGTAGCGGTAAGTCTTCTTTAATAAACGAAACCTTATATCCGATTTTAAATAAATATTTTTTTAGAGGTGAAAAATTACCCCTTCCGTATAAAGAAATTAAGGGTATTGATAATATTGACAAGGTTATAGAAATTAATCAAGCTCCAATTGGAAGAACCCCAAGATCAAATCCAGCAACCTATACAGGAGTGTTCTCAGATATTAGAGAATTATATGCTGGCTTGGAAGAGTCCAAAATAAGGGGATATAAATCTGGGCGTTTTTCATTCAATGTTGTAGGGGGTAGATGTGAGATATGTAAAGGTGCTGGAAAGAAAACAATTGAAATGAATTTTTTGCCTGATATAATGGTGCATTGTGATGATTGTGATGGTCTAAGGTATAATAGAGAAACATTAGATGTTAGATTTAAAGGAAAATCTATTTCAGATGTTTTAAATCTTACTATTGATCAAGCAGTTGAATTTTTTGAAAATATTCCTAAGATTATTAGAAAGATAAGAACATTGAAAGATGTGGGTTTAGGATATATTACATTAGGTCAATCTGCAACAACATTATCTGGTGGTGAAGCACAAAGAATTAAATTGGCTTCTGAATTATCTAAAAAGAGTACTGGAAACACTTTCTATATTTTAGATGAGCCAACAACAGGACTGCATTTTCAAGATATAAAAGTTTTGCTTGATGTTATCCAGACTATTGTAGATAAAGGAAATTCAGTTTTAATTATTGAGCATAATTTAGATGTTATAAAAGTAGCAGATTATATCATCGATTTAGGAAAAGAGGGTGGTGAGAAAGGTGGTTATATTTTGTGTGAAGGAACACCTGAAAAAATTATTAAATCTAATAATAGTTATACAGCAGATTTTCTAAAGAATGAATTGTAGATTTTATCAACTTAAATAAAAAAAATATGTTTCTTAATTTTTTCCTATTTTTACAGCATCATAAAATTATTAAGATGAATAATTATTTGCAAAAGATTCTTCTCATTTCACTTGTATTTTTTTCGTTCTCAATTTTTGCTCAATCTGTCCCTAAAACAGAAAAAAATACTATTCCATTCAACCCACGATTTGTTTTTGGTTCAAATTTTTATAATTATCAAGGTGGTATTGCAGGAACTGAATCTAATTTTTTATCTGGTGATGTTGGTTTTAATGCAGGACTAAGTTTAGATGTTGATGATAAAATTTCATTATCATTTTTATTTTCAAGTCCATCCACATTTTATGAAAAAGAATTTAGCGCCATAGATGGTTCTTTGGTTAGTGAGTTTAGATCTGAATTTAGCATACTTGGTTTGAGTTTAAAATACGATTTTAAGACAAAATCTATATTTAACCCTTTTATCAGTTTGGGATTGCAAGGCTTAACTTTTAAAACACTTAATAGTGATATTTCATCACAATATTCTGCAAAAGAAACAGGACTTGTAATTCCTGTAGGAGCTGGAATAACATTAGAAATGTCTGATAGAATGTCATTTGATGCATCCTTAAATTATGCTCTATCGCAAGTTGATATTGATAAGACTACTGAAGAGCTTAATGATAATTTTGTGGTTGTTAACTTTTCAATAAGTTATGATCTATTTACACCAAAGCCTTCAGGTATAAATCCATTAAAGGAAAAGTATTATTCAGATGTTGATTATGACAAAATGGACTTAGCTGATCAGGACGGAGATTTAGTTTTAGATATTAATGATTATTGTCCTGAAACTCCAACGGGAGTTAAAGTTGATGAGTCTGGCTGTCCATTGGATTCTGACAATGACGGAATCGCGGATTATCTTGACAAAGAAAAAAATACACTTGCTGGTGCAATCGTTGATGAAAAAGGAGTAACATTAAAAGAAGATAAGTTTAAAAGTAAATATGATAAAAATAAGGTTGCATCTAGAGAGTTTGCAAACTTTTATAATGATAATGAAATCTCTAGAGATGATTTTAAATCAATAAATGCTTATTTAATTGCTAAAGCAAATGCTTTTAACAATCTATATAACTCCAATAATTCATCAAAAGAAGAATTAGGCCTTAGGTTTAAAGTTCAATTAGGTGTTTATAATGATGGAGTATCCCCTAGAGTTATTAATAAATTACTAAGCTTAGAAGATCTTGAGAGCTATACAGAAAATAATGGAAATGTCATATATGCTGTAGGTAGTTACCTCACAATTGATGATGCTTTAGGTAGAGAGTTTGAATTGGAGAAAAAAGGATTTAAAAATTTAGAGTTATTAGAATATGAAAATGGTGTTTTGAGTTTATATAGACCACCTTTAGTAAAAGAAAACGATGAGAAAACTCCACAAGCTCCCCCAATACCACCTATTTCAGATAATTACACTGACAAAGTCGACAGTGAACCAGTTGCTGAAATAAAAGCACCATCAACAGTCTACAGAGTTCAAATTGGAGCATACAAAGTTGTATTATCAAATAAAATTTTTGACGCGGTAGAAAATGTTGTCTCTTTTAAAGGAAATGATGGTTTGATTAGATACATGACTGGTTCTTTTGATAATTATTCTGATGCTATTAGCTATAGATCTCAAATGCGTTCAAGAGGTTTTGAAGATGCATTTGTAGTCACATTTAAAGATGGTGAGAGAGTTCCATTAAATAAATCTATCTCTACAAAAAAGAATGTTGTAAAAGCCAACAAGCCTGCAAAGAAAAAGAAGCAAGTTCAAAAGAACGTCAAAAAGAAAAATGATCTTGTTTTTGTAATACAAATTGGAGTTTTTCCAGAGATTTTATCACCAGAAGACTTGTCTATGATGAGCAAGATTAATAATGTGAACAAGGAAAGTTCGGGAAGTTTTTATAAGTATTACTCTGAAAATTTTAGTGAATACTCACTTGCTGCTTCTAAATTGCAGAAGATTAAATCAATTGGATTTGCTGATGCCTTTATTTTGTCTACTTTGAATGGTAAAGAAATATCTTTAGAAAAGGCACTTAACTTAAACTAGAATCCTCAAGATATTTTGCTTTTTTACTGCCGGGGTATATCTTAAACTCTCTATAGCTACACTTTAAGTTACTATTCATTAGCTCAATTTTTTTCGTTGGTTTTAGCCCAATCATTTTTAAATTTTCAATGTCAGAGGAAATAAGCCAAACTGTACAATTCATATAATTATTTTTAAGAGTATCTCCAACTTTTTCATAAAATTCATTTACTCCTAATTCAATTCTTTCACCATATGGTGGGTTGAAAATTACAAAGGTATTCTCATTTATTTTGGTTTCAAAAAAGTCTTCGTTCTTCACTTTAATGCTTTCAAACATTAATGCATTTTCAATATTTTTTCTTGAAGACCTTACTGCTTTTTGAAAATTATCTCCTCCTGTAATTAATCCATTATAATCAATTTCTTTATCCAATGAAACATCTTTAATTTTTTCAAATAAATCCGCATCAAAATTTTTCCATTGTTCAAATCCAAATTGATCTCTGAAAATATTCGCTGGAATATTATAAGCAATTAATGCAGCTTCAATTAGCAAGGTACCTGAGCCGCACATTGGATCATGAAAATTATCTTTTTTATTCCATCCACTTAATAAAATCATTCCAGCTGCTAATACTTCATTTATTGGAGCTATAATAGTCTCAGTTTTATATCCTCTTTTATGTAATGATTTTCCGGAGCTGTCTAAAGATACAGTGCAAGTATGTTTATTTACGTGCAAATTAATAGTAACATCAGGATTATCGGGGTCAACATTAGGACGTTTATTGTGTTTATTTCTGAAAAAATCAGCAATTCCGTCCTTTACTAGTAAAGAAGCATATTTACTATGGTTAAATACTTCAGAATTAGTTGTAGCATGAGTTGCGAATGTATTATCTAATTCAAAATATTCTTCCCAATTTATTTTTAGGATGTTCTTATATAGTTCTTTTTCATCATGAGCTTGAAAGGTAGCTATAGGTTTAAGTATTCGTAAGCATGTTCTAAGATTAAGATTGGCTTTGTACATAAATCCAGTATCTCCTTTAAAGCTGACTGCTCTGTTTTGAATTTTTATATTTTGAGCACCGAGATCTTTGAGTTCATTAGCAAGCACTTCCTCTAATCCATACATTGTTTTAGCTAGCATGTAAAAATTTTCATTTTTCATGCCACAAAGATAATTTTATAAGTGATAGATTTCATTAAATTTGCATGATTATTAGAAATTATAATTGGAAAAAATACCTTATACAAATACATCAATTTACTTTGATGATAGTTTTTCATCTTTAGCTAAATATATTGACTTAGACTTTTCTAATATATTTTTAATTGTAGATTCTAATATTTATGATCTTCATGCAAAAAAGTTTCAAGAATATAAAAAAATATTAGTTGTAGAAAGTATTGAAGATTCTAAATCATTATCTTATGTAGATACTCTTATTGATAAACTTATTCTTTTAGGTTGTAATAGAAGCTCATTTATTGTTGGTATTGGAGGAGGAGTAATAAGTGATATTGCTGGATTTGTAGCGTCAATTTATATGAGAGGGGTAAGGTTTGGATTTGTGCCAACTACACTTTTATCTATTACTGATGCTTCAATTGGAGGTAAAAATGGTGTGAATTTTAAAGGAATTAAAAATATAATTGGCACAATAAATGAGCCGAAATTTCTTTTAATTGATTTTTCTTTTCTAGAGACATTGAGTGATTTTGAGTTGAGTAATGGATATTCAGAAATTATTAAGCATGCATGTATATCTTCTAATAAACTTTTCTCTGTGCTTGAAAAAGCTGAAATTGATTGCAAAAAGAATTCATTCAAAGAGATTTTAAAGGATTCTATAAAGATTAAAATCTCAGTTATTAATAATGATTTAAATGAGAAAAAATCTAGAAAGCTACTAAATTTTGGACATACTTTTGGGCATGCTATTGAGGCAAAGTATAAGATTTCTCATGGAGAAGCTATTAGTCTTGGTATTATTTTAGCCACTGATATCTCTATTAAGTTTGGATATTTAAATGATAATAGTGCAATCGTTAGAATTACTAATCTTCTAAATAAATTTAATTTACCAACAGACATTAAATGTTATAATAAAGAATCTCTATTGTATTACGTTACTAAAGACAAGAAATCAAAAGGTAAATATATTGATTTCGTTGTTTTAAATAGTATTGGAAATGCTGAGGTAAAAAGTATTCTAATAGATAAGATATTAAATGAACAGAATTATTAGCCCTTTTAGATATAAAGGAAGTGTAACTATTAACTCATCAAAAAGTTATTTTCAAAGAGCATTAGCTATTTCTTTAATTTCTGAATCAAAGGTTGAATTAGTTGGTAATCCATATGAAAATGACATATTAACTGCATTAAATATTTGTGAAAAAGCTGGATTACAGTTTACAAAAACTAAAAATTCTATTAAAATTGATCGGAAAACAACTATTTTAAAAAAAAGTATTTCTGTTAATATTGATGAATCAGGATTTTGTGCAAGAGTATTTTCTGTTGTACTTTCACACCATTTTCATGATGTTACCATTAATGGTTTTGGGTCAGCTATAAATAGATCTTTTAATTTTAGTTATTTATCTCAATTAGGTTTAAAGATAAATGCTAAGGATTTATCATTGCCAGTAAATATAAAAGGAGATATGCATTCAGGAGAAATTTGTATTGATGCTTCAGATAGTTCTCAGCTTTTATCTGGTTTTCTAATTACTCTACCTTTTTTAAGTGGTGATAGTGTTATTCATGTTAAAGATTTAGTTAGTTTTCCATATGTTGATATGACAATTGGTATTCTTAAAGACTTTGGCGTTGATATTACAAATGAATCTCATAAGAGATTTTTTGTGAAAGGAAATCAAAAAATTAAATCTTCAAAATATATTATTGAAGGAGATTGGAGTGGAGCAGCCTTTCATTTAGTTGGAGCTGCAATTTCTGGACAAGTTAAAATTTATGGATTGAATCCAAATTCTTTACAGGCTGATAAAGCAATTTTAAAGGCTTTAGGTCAATGTGGTGCTGAAGTAATTATTAAGGAAAATTTTATTGAAGTAAAAAGACTTGAATTAAATTCTTTTTTATTTGATGCTACAGATTGCCCTGATTTATTTCCGTCCTTAGTTTCACTTGCATCTTGTTGTAAAGGTGTTTCAGTAATTAAAGGAGTAAGAAGGTTAATAAATAAAGAAAGTAATAGAGCTAGAAGTATAAAAATAGAATTTGCTAAAATTGGGGTGAAAGTAATCTTAAAAGATAATCACATGTACATCCATGGAAGTAAAGTAATCAAAGGGGCAATAACTAATTCACACAATGATCACAGAATTGCAATGGCTCTTTCCATTATGGCAAGCGTTTCAAAAGGACCTATAAATATTACTAATAGTGAAGTTGTAGCAAAATCTTACTCTAACTTCTATAAAGATTTAGAGATTTTAGCTGCATAATTATTTAAAATTGACTTTGTTTAGTTTGTTTTAAATTTAAACTTATACTCAGCTAGACTTTTATTTGCTTTAATAATCTTTTGTTTTAAACCTTGTTTGAAGTTAAATACTCTTTTGCTTAAATCCTCATCACCAACAGCAATTATTTGAGCGGCTAAAATACCTGCATTGTGTGCCCCATCAAGTCCAACTGTAGCAACAGGAACTCCTGGAGGCATTTGTAGAATAGATAAAATTGAATCCCAACCATCTATTGATATAGAAGATCTACATGGTACTCCAATAATTGGAAGATGAGTAAAAGCTGCAACTACTCCTGGTAAGTGAGCTGCTCCTCCTGCACCGGCAATAATAACTTTAATTCCATTTGCATGTGCACTAGAGGCAAATTCTTCTACCATTTCAGGAGTTCTATGTGCTGATAGTGCATTAATTTCAAATGGGATTTCCATTTCATCTAAAAACTTTGCAGCTTTTTCCATTACAGGCATGTCAGAAGTGCTTCCCATTATAATACTAACTTGTGGTTTCATTTTTCTTTTTTTTATTAGCACAAATATATTATTTTTTGCAAGTAATATATAGAGTTATTAACGTATATTTTGTTGTTTTTTATAATTATAAAATAAGTTTTTTCTAAATAATTTTCATTTGTAATTTGTTGATTTTTAGTGCTTTATTCGCACTATTTTTTTTATTCGAAAAAAAATATTTTTTCTTTGTGTTATATTTGAAAAAGAAATTATATTTGCAGCCGCTTTCGAGCGAAAAGATCTTTTAAATTTCAGTTAATATGTTATTTTTTTAAAAAGAATTGTTTTTACATTAAAACAATGTATATTTGCAGCCCTTTTAAAATACATGTTTAGATTTTAAAAGGAAAAACTAGAATGGTATAATAACCATTTTTTTGTTTAGTAGTTCTCAAAAATATTGAAGATAGAATTAGATTACATCCAAATAAAAGTCAATTTATAAACTTTTTTTACAACGAAGAGTTTGATCCTGGCTCAGGATGAACGCTAGCGGCAGGCCTAACACATGCAAGTCGAACGGTAACAGATCTAGCTTGCTAGATGCTGACGAGTGGCGCACGGGTGAGTAACGCGTATACAATCTACCTTTAACTGAGGGATAGCCCAGAGAAATTTGGATTAATACCTCATAGTATTATAATAAGGCATCTTTTTATAATTAAAACTCCGGTGGTTAAAGATGAGTATGCGTCCTATTAGCTTGTTGGTAAGGTAAGAGCTTACCAAGGCTACGATAGGTAGGGGGCCTGAAAGGGTGATCCCCCACACTGGTACTGAGACACGGACCAGACTCCTACGGGAGGCAGCAGTGAGGAATATTGCACAATGGAGGAAACTCTGATGCAGCCATGCCGCGTGCAGGATGAATGCCCTATGGGTTGTAAACTGCTTTTATACAAGAAGAAACCTCGGTACGTGTACCGACTTGACGGTATTGTATGAATAAGCACCGGCTAACTCCGTGCCAGCAGCCGCGGTAATACGGAGGGTGCAAGCGTTATCCGGATTTATTAGGTTTAAAGGGTCCGCAGGCGGAATATTAAGTCAGTGGTGAAAGCCTACAGCTCAACTGTAGAACTGCCATTGAAACTGTTATTCTTGAGTATGGATGAAGTGGGCGGAATATGTCATGTAGCGGTGAAATGCATAGATATGACATGGAACACCAATTGCGAAGGCAGCTCACTAAACCATTACTGACGCTCATGGACGAAAGCGTGGGGAGCGAACAGGATTAGATACCCTGGTAGTCCACGCCGTAAACGATGATCACTAGATGTTGGCGATATAATGTCAGCGTTCAAGAGAAATCGATAAGTGATCCACCTGGGGAGTACGTTCGCAAGAATGAAACTCAAAGGAATTGACGGGGGCCCGCACAAGCGGAGGAGCATGTGGTTTAATTCGATGATACGCGAGGAACCTTACCAAGGCTTAAATGTAATATGACCGGTTGAGAGATCAACCTTTTTTCGAACAGATTACAAGGTGCTGCATGGTTGTCGTCAGCTCGTGCCGTGAGGTGTCGGGTTAAGTCCCATAACGAGCGCAACCCCTATTTTTAGTTACCAGCGAGTAATGTCGGGAACTCTAGAAAAACTGCCTGTGCAAACAGAGAGGAAGGTGGGGATGACGTCAAATCATCACGGCCCTTATGTCTTGGGCTACACACGTGCTACAATGGTTACTACAATGTGATGCCATCTGGTGACAGAGAGCTAATCAATAAAGGTAATCTCAGTTCGGATTGGAGTCTGCAACTCGACTCTATGAA
>Ga0222715_10002752_pt1 | contig 15960 bp, 20 predicted proteins | sample C33_9DmetaG_FD_165056 | JGI IMG/M metagenome (GOLD analysis project Ga0222715, IMG submission 165056) | Estuarine water microbial communities from San Francisco Bay, California, United States - C33_9D | ecosystem: Environmental > Aquatic > Marine > Unclassified | place: USA: California... | reverse complement strand
TCTAGGAGATAAGAACCTCCTCCATCAATAGTCTGTGAGCCTGAGGGCTGTAAAGATACTATGTGATTTGCACTTACTGTCCCATCGGCAACAAATCTTATACAACGATTTATATTATCTACTGCCGTACAATCTGGTAAGATAACCGTATGGGTGCCTGTAGCTCCAGGGAATGTAACTTTAATTATATTTCTGTCAAAAGATGAACCTGTAAGTATAGTAGACCCACCAGCTACAGCGGTAACATTCCCAGGTATCATATAACAAGTACCCAAGTGTGCTAAAGAACCAGTAATGCTAGCTCCGTCTTCTAATTCTATATGACGAGGTATAGTCTGTCTACCGTCAACAAAAGCTCTTAAAAAATCGTTATGAGAATAAGAACCACTACCTCCTGCTTTATATAGAGCTACTGGGTTGATTCCGTCAAGGCCTGTATATGAGTTTAATTCCAATGAAAGATCAGGTCCATTACTATCTTCTATTGAAAAAGAACCGTAAATTTGATTAGTAAAATTACTACTATTCAAATACATTCTGTTTTGGGTTCCTGTGGTAGTCCCGGCGAAAACTCCTTGGAAAATTCCGTTTCCTTCCTCTAACCTTAAGTTTCCAGAAATAAACTGGTCTCCTATTAGAGTATTACTACCGGTAGTAGCGAAGGATGAAGTAGTAAGCTCTATAGATGAAAGTCTACTATCTTGTATGGTTTGTTCAGAATCTAATGAACCTGTTTTAGTTTCTAGAGAACTTAATCTACTATCTTGTATGGTTTGTTCAGAATCTAAAGAACCTGTCTTAATTTCTAGAGAACTTAATCTAGAATCTTGAGTAGTTTGTTCAGTATCTAATGAACCTGTCTTAATTTCTAGAGAACTTATTCTAGAATCTTGAGTAGTTTGTTCAGTATCTAATGAACCTGTTTTAGTTTCTAAAGAAGCTAATCTACTATTAGCAGAAGAGGTATGAGAATTTAATTGAGAATCGCTAGCGAAAGTGTTATCTAGAGAAGAACTAAATGTTTCTAATAAAGCGATTGAGGCAGATACATTAGAGTACCCGTTTATAGAAAGAGATCCGCTTACAGTTAGGTTTCCTGATGTTCCAGTTAGGGTGTTTCCTAATCCATCTTGCAAAATACCACCGTCGATTTGTACAACACGTTGGTACGTATTTTTTATTTTAGTGTTAGTAAAATTTGCCATATTATACTCTTATATAGTATAAATAGGTTCAAAAGTTCTTATACCTAAAGGGATCTCTTTTTTTAAGTTCGGCTATTTTTTTCTTATATTCTCGATTTTTTTTCCAATCTCGTATTTTTTTCCTAACCCACTTTATCATAGTTAAAAGTTTATTTATTTTTGTATATTTTTTTCTTTTCTTATTAAATAATTGTGTATTACTAAAAAGTTAATTTCTGAAGATATAAATCTTTCTATTGCTTGTTCTGGAGATATAGTTATTGTTTGATCTTTTAAATTAAAGGATGTGTTTAAAAGTACAGGTATTTTAGTTTTCCTGCCCATCTCCTGCAATAGGTTGTAGTATTTTAAATTTTGCTCTTTAGTAACAGTTTGTACTCTACATGTACCATCAATATGCGTTGCAGCAGGTAAAAACTTAACTTTAGCTGTAACCACCTGGTTCATATGTGGTATGGGTTCTTTAACGTTAAAAAACCTGTGAGCTTCTTGTTCAACAACCGAAGGAGCAAAAGGTCTAAATCCTTCTCTTTTTTTAATAACTTTATTAAGCTTCTCTCTCATATCTGGGTTAGTTGGAGAAGCGAGGATTGAGCGGTTTCCTAGTGCTCTTGCACCAAATTCCATTTTGTCTTGAAACCAAGCTACAATATTCTGACTAATTAATAAATCGGTAACCGTATCTAGTAACTTATCTTCCGATAAATTAAAGTATTGTATTTTACCTTTGTACTTTTTTAATGCTTTTCTTATTTCACTATCCCTATAGCTAGTTCCGAGATACGGTTTAATATATGTGTGCCTAGTTAAGCAAGCTCCAATGGCAGAACCAGCATCTGATGGTGCGAATGGTATATGTACAGATTTAAAATGTTTATAAGCTAAAGAATTAGCAACACCGTTATAAGCACAGCCTCCTCCTAGACATAAATTGTCTGAACCTGTAATCTTTTTAGCGGTTGCAACTAATTTTAAGAATTCTCTTTCGTATATTTTCTGCAAAGCAGCAGCAAGGTCTTTATGTCGCTGTGTTAGTTTATCTTCTGGTAATCTTGGAGGTATATCTAAAAGCTTACTAAGTTTACTATTAAACATGATACGGTCAGAATATTCCCATGTGAAGTATTTCTGGTTAAGTACATACTTGTTTGATTTATGTTGTAAAACCTTATCTAAACGTTCGAAAAAAACTTCTGGATTTCCGTATGGAGCCAATCCCATTATCTTGTACTCTCCTTCGTTTGGCTTGAACCCTAAGTACGCAGTAATAGTAGAGTATAGCATACCTAATGAATGAGGAAAATTTATCGAATACAGTTTCTTAATATGTTTACCTGTACCTAGTGATATAGTTGTTGTTTCCCATTCTCCTACTCCATCTACTGTAAGTATCGCTGCATCACGATAAGGACTAGTGAAGTAGCTGAAAGCAGCATGAGAGTAATGATGATCGTGATAAATGATCTTTCCGGTGTACCCAATACTCTTAAGTAAAGCTTCCGGAGAGTTATTTTTTCTGTCTTTTTTATACCTCTGTCGAAGAAAAAAAGTTTTAATCGGTCTCTTATTAAAAATAGTTTTGACTCTATCGTCTTTAGTATCTGGTTTTTCATACCAATGTACTTCGTCTATATCTGTTATTTTTAGTTTTTTAGACTCTAATAACCAGTTTATTGTATTAAAAGGAAAATTACTATCATGTTTAATACCAGTAAATCTTTCTTCTTCAGCAGCTGCTAGTACATGATTACCTTCCACTAAACAAGCAGCAGAATCGTGATAAAATGCAGATATTCCTAGTTTGATCATTTTTTCAGTCCAAATTTACTAAATCTATACCATGCTCTTTCATGTAAAAAGTAGAGAAACATTTTTGTAAAAACTTCTACTCCACCTATTACTAAACCAGTTTCCCAGCTACCGGTTATTATGCCAGAAAGAATTATAGTATCTAACGTGCCTATGACCCTCCAGGATACTGTTTTTGCAATATGTCTTTTATAACTTACCATCTTTTTTCATCAGCTCTCTAATTGATGTAGCTGATATTTCACCAATTTCGGCTGGTGGTACATGTTCGATAATATCATAACCTACTCCTCTTCCGTAGTTAACCGATTCAATATCTGGGATTATTATCACCTTTATTCTACTTAGTGCAATTTCTTTATGGAATCTAGCTTCTAAATTTTCTTTAATTTGGTACGCTGTCCATGGCTGATTTTCATTCACTTGAACATCTCGTATTGCAATACATACACTTTTACCTTCATTTAATCTCTGATCGATTAACCATTGATGTCCTTCATGCCAGGGTTGCCAGCGACCAATAAACATCGAATATTTCATATACCTTTATCTCTTATTAAATTTATTGCTATTGCTCTATCTCCTGGTTCGTCCGGTGATAAATCGTTTATTAAATATCTTGGACCTCTACCGATACCCATAATTAATTGATCGTAAGGAATTCCGTTGACTTGAAGTTCATACTCTGTATGTAATCTAAGATAGTTCGGTCTAGCTGTGGTCAGTATAATGTAATGACCTTCATCTTTTCTCTGTTGGAGGTATTGTTTAGTAGATTTAATAACTTGAGCTTCTGTAGTTTCGTAAGTTTCGAACTTTCTATAAACGAAAATAGTTCCGTCTATATCTGCAAAGTATGTATTTTTCTTTACTGTATCCATTTCTTAACTATTTTAAAACTTTGTTCTGGTGTATCTGTTGTTGTATCGATGTCAACGAAGTCTGAGATTGGAGGAGTATAAGCTATTGCTTTAAAGTGCTCTCTTTCTCTAGGTTCAGAGGTATGAACGTAGAATTCTACCATATTCTCAATACCGATAAGTTTTTTAAAATCTTCTCTTTGATCAATATATGGAGCTACTAATGCTACGATTACGTCTTTACCTTGATTATGTAGATAGTGGGCAATGCGTTGTGCAGTACCCACGTTTTCTACTCTTCCTTTGATCGAATAATCTTTATTGGAAAACAATTCTCGCATATCATCTCCATCTATCATAAAAGGTTTCATTTTAAGATAAGAATGTAAGTACCTTGCTAAAACTGTTTTACCAGCTCCTGGCTGGCCTGTAAACCAATAAATCATGCTGCGTGTTCAGCTAGTAATTTTTCAACATGTGCTTTCGCAACACTGTAATCGACCGGTCCAGTTTCGTCCTCATATTGTACAGGGTCGTCCACACCAAGGTTGATAAAAGCTTCAATGCGTTCAACTGATGAAGCTGATTTGTAATCGCTATTACCGCTAGGATAGGGTTTGTAAGATGTATTAGTACGTTTGTACACCTCATTAAACTTAATTCCGAGCTCTTTAACCAATTCTTGTCCATCTTTTAAAATTCCTAATTTGTCAGTATCTAAGTAAGGAGTAAAGTATCCTACTTTCTCTGCATCCCAGTTACCAATTCTAAAAGCTGCATCGTCAGCATCTCTAAACTCCTGTCTGCAGTCTGGATAGATTGCATGATCACCAGCATGAATCCCTAATGCAATATCAGTATCTAAACCGTTAGCATTAGCTGCTGATAGAGCTACAGCTTGCGTGATAGAAGCAAAGATTTTATTTCTATTAGGTACAACTGTTGCTTTCATGTTATCTTCTTCATAATGACCTTCCGGTACATCTTCTCCACCTTCTACAAGGTTAGAGTTTAAAAGATTAACTAAGCCATCTAACTTAATTACTTGATAAGTAACGTTCTGTCCATTAGCATTTAAGTAATCTACTAAAGACTTTGCTCTTTCAAGTTCCACTCTATGCTTTTGACCATAATCAAAAGATAAAGCTGTTACATTATCATACTCAGATAAACATCTAAGTAAAAGGGTAGAGGAGTCCATCCCTCCGCTCAAGGACACTACGACATTTTTTGCCATGAAAAATAATTAATAAAATTTGCCAGGTATTATAAGCGTATAGGCAAACGCTATTCTAGTACAGAAGTTAAGGAATTTTTTATTTCTTCCCAACGTCCAATATAACTTTTTAAGTTATATGTCTTACCTCCTTGATTAAGTTTCTCTTTAGCTATTGTTTTTAAAGCACTACCAAATGTTGAAGGATAAGAAACTGTCTTAATATATTCAGTATCGTTGTCACCTTTTATTACTCTTTCGTATACAGTGTATCCTCCAGTTTGAGATTTAGATACAAAAAAAGGTTCCATTACAGGATCTTGTATTAGGGTATCCCCAGCAGGGATTGAATCTGGTTTACGTAACATTTATGATAAAATTAATTCGGTTAACTCATCGGCAGACAATCTACCTGTCTTTTTAATTTCTGATCCGTCTTCTCTAACGAGTAAAGTAGTAGGAACAGTCTGTATCTTATAACTGGCGGCAAGACCTGTAGTGTCCTTATCAATATCGATATTATGAACTTCTACTTGATCTTCATACTTAGGAATTACTTTATCCCAAGTTTTTGCATAGACCTTACATGGGCCGCACCATGTAGCATAAAACTTAATTACTTTTTTTGTTGCCATAAAATTTGTTTGCTTTATTATAGTGGTCAGCTTTGGAAAAACTACGAGACTTCTTGGTACTATTACTACCAGTTTGTTTCGTTTCTAACCACTCCTTGAGTTGAAGATAACGTTGTTTAGTTGACATTTTAGACATATAACTTATTTTATATTAATATACGAAATATACTATTATAAACCAACCTTAATCACTAAAATAAGCATAGAAATCATCTGTGGAAGTGAAAGTAGTTTTAGTAATAGTTAATGTTGAACCTGTATATAGTAACGTTGCATCCACTGAGCCGGATGGTTTATCGTACCATCCTTCAAATCCAACACCGTAAAAATAACCTCCTTCTTCAGAAGCTTCAATTGTAAATGTAGGTGAAGTGTTAAAGTCTACAGTTTGAGAAAGTGAACCAGTAGTAGGACCGTCCGGTGTAGGAGAAAGAATTTCAACTTGACCTTGACCGTCAGATATAACGTTAAAGTATCTTGTAGCCCTTGTGTATGTAGTGTCAATACTACTAGTTTGACCAAAACATTGTCCATCTATACACTTTACAACAACTGAATTTATACTATCATCGAGATCAAACTCAATACCGTTCAAAAGTACTGAAGATGGCACACTCCCGGTAATCAGATTTGCAGATGAAGTAACGGCAGTGGCGAATACACTTAACAAAGTTACATCCTCCCCGAAAAACGAACCTACTAACCTAATCCTTTTACTCATTATCTAAATTATATATTATAAATAGGTTACCCATCACATGATAGACAGTTAGTGTCTGTTCTACTTCCTATATCTCCATTGATAACAGAATCTGTTCTTAAATAATATAAGGTTTTTACTCCTAATCTCCAAGCCGTTTGATGAACTTCGTTAATAAACTTAGGACTATCAGTTGGATCAAAGGCTAAATTAAGTGACTGTGTTTGATCGATATATTTTTGTCTTGCTGCTGCTTGTTCTACAAGTTGTAGCTGATTTATTTCTGCAAATGTTAAGAAAATAGGTTTATCTTCAGCCGGCATTACATCTTCAGGAAGATTTGCAATAGATCCTCTATCTTTCATGATTTGATCCCAAACCTCTTCAGTATTTGCTCCTCTTTCCTCTAAATAAGACTCTAATGCTGAGTTCTTTCTGATAAAAGTACCTTTAGCGGAATTAAACGTGTAGACGTTAGCAGGAACAGGTTCAATACCTGCAGATACCCCTCCTGAAATAGTACTGTTAGATACGGTAGGAGCAATTGCTAATAAATGAGTGTTTCTCATTCCAGTTCCTTTACACCATAATGGCTCACCGTATTCGTCAGCTAATTTTCTTGATGCAGCTTCCGCTTTATTTCTAATATCAGAGAAGATCTGGTGAGTTAATGAAGTAGCTGCTATTGAAGCGAAAGGTATTCTTTCGTTTTGTAATAATGTATGCCATCCTAATACTCCCAATCCAATTGCTCTACCTTTTTTAGCAGATCTATGAGCTCTTATTAACGAATCTCTTCCAGAAGTTTTTGCTAAGAACTCTTCTAATACTCCATCTAAAAAATATATTGCGGTTTCTACTAGGTCCGTATTTTTCCATTCATGCCATTTAGTAAGATTCACAGATGATAGACAGCAAATGAATGAATGCTCTTCATCTGTATGTAAAGTTATCTCTGAGCAGATATTTGTCATTGAAACGTCCAGGTTATTCTTTTTATATGCCGGAGGATTAGCGTTATTTACGTTATCCTTAAACATAATATAAGGTTCACCTGTTTCAACTCTAGATTTTAGAATCTTAACCCATAATTCCATTGCCTCAGCATCTCTATGCTCTAATTTTTGCATATATGTATCATCTACTACAACACATTGATGTAGGTTTAGACACTGTCTGTTAGGATCTCCTTTAGGTCTTCTGATTTCTAGGAATTCGTGTATGTCTGGATGGTTTATATCTAAGTTGACAGAAGCTGCTCCTCGTCTTACTGCCCCTTGATTTGTAGCTATAATTGTTGAGTCGTAGATTTTAGCCCATGGAACGATACCTTCAGATTGTCCCATATCATCTTTACCGATTTTTTCGCCTCTACCTCTAACTTTAGATAATCCGATACCTACTCCTCCTCCAAGAGAGGTCAGCCTCATTAACTCTGCGTTAGTAAGGCCGATTCCTCTAATAGAGTCTGGTGTGTCTATACCAAAACAAGAGATGGGCAATCCTCTATCAGTTCCAGTATTAGATAAAACGGGTGAGGCTAAGTTCAACCAACCTTTCCACATATAACGAAAGAACTTATTCGCTAAATCTGGTCGGTCAAGTCGTTTTGCAATCGTGTCTGATACACGTTTGTATGCTAATCTTGGAGTTTCGTTTGGAAGCAAATATCCTTTAGAAATAGTTGCAATCGAAACTTCATTCATCCATTCAGGATAATCTTTTCCTGCTACCCATGTGGTAGTATCTACTGTAATTCCCATAACCTTATATTAAAATGCGTTAGACCAATCCATATGGCCTTTTGAATAATTTGTAACTCTTCCTGCAAAAAAATCTGTTTGTTGTTTTCCTGCGATAACTGCATCAAACCATTTCATAGTTTTTAATGCACCTTTATCGATTTCAGATGCAGGAATTAAAGGAGATAACCCTAAATCAGACATTTTTGTATTTACTCTATGCTTAATAAAGTTCTTAAGTTCGTCTTTAGAAAGGTTTTCTAAGTCCCCCATTTCAAAAATCTTATCGATAAAATCAAACTCTAATTTTAAAGCATTTGTAGCAGCTTCATTAATATCAGCAATTAATTTTGGTGTTTTGAATTCTGGATGTTCCTCCATTAAAGTTCTAAATAGCCAACATCCAGCATCTGAGTGAAGAGATTCATCTCTAACAGACCATTCTACTATCTGCCCTACACCTTTCAGTAGGTTTCTCATTTTAAATGAAAGTAAGACAGCGAAAGAAGAAAATAAATTAACACCTTCAGTAAATGCTGAAAAGATTGCTAGTGATTTAGCTCTATCATGCCAGTTAGGTTCACCGTTATGACCATCTCTAACATTCATTAAAGATTCTATCTTAGCCATGGTAGATTCATCCTCTAAAAATTCAGCAAAATTATCTAATCCTAACTGTTCATTTAAAAGTGAGTAGGCTTCTGCATGTATTGTTTCTGAAGAGCCGAGTGTGGTACCCATCATTATAACTTCTGGTTTTCTAAACCATTTAGTAACTAGGGTTGACCAGTAATCGTTTACTATAGTTTCTGTTTGAGCAAATCCTTTTAAGATTCCTCCAACTACGTTTTTTTCGTGGTCTTTTAAGTTAGATTTCCAGTCAGTAACGTCTTGAGCCATCGGAACTTCTGTGTGTAGCCAGTGTGCCTGTTGCTGTTTTAACCAGTAATCATATGCTTTAGGGTATTCGAAGGGCTTATACACAACTCGTTCTTTCAATAAACTCATATATCTTTATATATTACTTAGTTAATTAGACAAAAACACCCGACAAGGATAACCTCGCGGGCATGTTTATAAATATGCACGCAATGCTTTTTACTAGTTTAAATTTTCTCTTTTTCAAAAACTTTTTCCATCGACTCACGTGAAAGATTAAATTTAGGTGCCTGTGCTTGGTCTTCAGGAAGCATGTCTACATACTCTGCTTTTTCTAGGAATTCAATGTGACCGTTATTAGTATCCATCTTTACATTATATGTCATACCATCTTGACCGTATCGGTTTTTCATTACGTGAACTCTACCAGTTCCTAAAACTTTATCTTCTTTCTGACGAGATAATGAGAGACAAATATCTGCAACCATCATCTTATCATAACTACCGGCTGCTTTATCCCCTTCAATAACGTTATCTTTTGCACCCATACGGTTAACCTGAGACGGTGTAAGGATAGGTATTTTTAATTCTTTAGCTAATCCTTTAGTAGCGATAAATACGTCATCGATTTCATCTTTTCTTTCAAATGATTTACCTCTAGAAGGTGCTCTTAAATAATCAACGTAGTCAATAATAATAAGATCAGGTTTATGATCCATATCGATACACTTCTGTACGTGTGACTTAATGGTATTTACCGTCGCTGATTTAGGAGCATATTCCTTTACTATAAGTTTACCTTTAAGGTTGTCAACATACGTCTGTACTTCTTTTCTATGTTTATTTACTTCGTCTATAGAATAGCCAGTAAAGTAACAGTCAAAGCGTTTACCTACGTAGTCTTCTCCGAGTTCAAGCGTGTAGTAATTAACTTTATACCCCAAAGACACAGCATGAGCAGCAATAGCAACCATAGTCCAACTTTTACCACCTCCAGGGTTACCAAATACAATTGCAAGGTCCCCGGGACCAAACCCGCCTTGGATTCCATCATTAAGTATAGGCCAAGGAGAAGGAATAGTTGGGCGATAGTCAGTACGGTACCGAGTCTCAACATCTTTATTATATTCATGTCCGATATTTTTATCCATACCTGCTTTCATAGCCTTTTCAATCATATTTCGAATACCATCGAAATCATGATCTTTTAGTAGAGCGGCTGATGAAAGTATAGCATTTTTCATTTCCTGATTTTTACAGAAAGTTTGAAACTCTTCCTGTACGTACTCTAAATCATCTTGTGAAGCCTCGTAAGAGTTTCTTAGTTCTTCCTTAAGTGCAACTTGAAGTATTTCGTTTTCTAATTTCTGGAGTTCTACTTTAAGAACATCCATAGTTATATTCGTATGGTACTTATCAAAATACTCACAAATCTGCTTTATAATCCACTTATGTGAATCTGCATCAAAGTAATGATCATGTAGTACATCTCTAACGTTAAGTAAAAACTTTTTATCTGTAAGTAATGATCCTAAAACTTTAAGTTGGAACCCCTTCCCGTATTGTTGTAAACTCTTTAATGTCATTTAATAACCTTTGTTTTAATATAATTACTTTTGACCTAATAGCCAAGAAGAACTTTGTATTTTTTCACCTAATCCATCAATTAATTCTATTTTAAATTGATTACATAAATCTGCTTCAGGAATGTTATCATTATTTTGATCTCCTCCATTAGCAAAAGCAAGTTTCATAGAACTAAAAAACTTTTCTACTAACATTCTTAGTGTTGCATTCTGAGTTAAATCTTGGTCAACTGATATCCAAGCCATATCCACAATATTTAATGCTCTAATAATTTGTATTCTTTCTTCTTCATCTTGAAAAAACTTTGATCCTTTTAGTTCTCTCTGTATATCGTTATTAACTATAACGCAAAGCATATCACCTTTTTCTTTAGCTTTTTCAAATAACTCTAAATGGCCTTTATGCACGGGGTTAAAATACCCACTAACTATTACTAATTTTTTCATAACTTTCTGATATTAACTTTTTAAACTTTGTTGTAGACCATCCATGATCTCTATTGAGGTAGTAAATAGGTATATTTAAATTATCACCAGTGAATGGTTTTCCTTTATAATCATCACCTAAGAATCTAACATTAAATTCCCCTAATTTTAATAGGTCTAAGAGCTGTTCTTCGTAGGTGTATACAAAGATGTCACATATGGATTTAAGTTCATAGAGCATCTCTTTTCTTTCTTCAATACTAAGTATAGGTTTGAGTTTATGTGGTCTTTCTATAGACGGATCTGTGTGTAGTAGTGCAATTAAACAGTCACAGTTTTCTGCACATTCTTTAAACATCTTTATATAACCAGGATGCATAACATCAAAGTTCCCTGCTATAACTCCTTTTTTCATAATAGTGATTTTCCTTTTACTTAACTGTTGTTAATCCTCTAAAATTCTCTAACCACCCTTCGGTGTTTTTTGTAATGCCCTCAATTTTATCTTGATCCATCAGGTGTAAAAACGCTCCTGTCTGTAGATCCGGTACTGGTGCTTTAAATGTAGATTCAACATAATTAATTTCTCTTTCATCTAATGCTGTGTCGTGAAGATCCATTAATTTAAAATTAGTTTCTACTCTATCCCAGCTATGAATAATTTTAGCGAAGATTTTCTTACCCTCTAATTTTTCTTCTGCAGTCTTAAATACGTAATCTAAATTAGATACTTCTGTAAGCAGTTTAGGAAATTCAGATACAATAGTTTTTATACCTAAACCTTTAACTCCTTGTAGGTTATCAGAATTATCTCCTAGTAGTGCTTTTACAATATTATAATTTGCAGGAAGAACTTTTAGCTCTTCAAATATATTATCTTTAGTAAATGTCTTTTTCTTAACCGGAGCATATACTTCAATATTATCATTTACAAGCTGTAAAAAATCTTTATCTGAAGATACTATGGTTACTTTTTTACCTGCTTTGGAGGCTCTTTTAGCAAGATATGCTATGATATCATCAGCTTCAAGTTTTTCCAGTCCCATTTGATGCATTGGTAAGCATTCAAGATAATCTTGGGTTCTATATAACTGTCCAATTAGAGCTTCTTGCTCTTGTTCTCTAGTGTCATACAGTCCCCAGTGGGTTATCCTAGCTGTAGCTCTTTGTGCTTTATAATTCGGATCGATATTCTTTCTGTTTCCGGAACCGCCTTTACCGTCCCACACAACAATGACCCTTGTCGGGTCAAAGATGCGGGTTACATACCCTAAAGAGCGAAGGAAACCCACCAGACCGCCAACGTGGGCACCTGATGGATTCATCGCCTTGAGCAGCGAGAATGACCTGATTAAGGTATTCATCGCATCTATGATCAAGATATGATCATTCAACGCTCGGGGTGGGGTTTCTTTAAGGTTTTTTAAGATTTCACTATAGCCCATCTATTTTCTACAAATTTAAATGAATATTTCAATACATAACTAAAAAAGAAATCTCCTAAAATAGAATATGCAAAAAATGGTATAGCTAAACTATAGCAAAGTATTAACCCTTCTAATGTCTTAGGGTAACCAAGTACCCAGACACCAAAATTAGAAATTATAAAAAATATTAATGAACTAATAAGAATATTTAATGTATTTACTGTTTTAAAATTAGAACCAAACAGGTTTACAGCAACAAAAGCTCCGTAAACCCAAATACTAATTGAATAAAACCCTAGAAATATATCTGAGATTAGCATCGCACTTAATGGTACTATAGCCCCTGAAAGTTTATTCCTAAAAGTGATACTGCTGAACAGTGCTAGTGCGGTTATGGGAGCAAAGTTTGGTGGGTGAGGTACTAATCTTAATAGTACTGCAAATACAACGAATATTATTAATATTAAAGTTCTGTTCATTAATCTAATAAGTTAGGTGATATAGGTGTTTCCTCCAAATCTCCTTCTTCTAAAAGATCAAAATCTAAACTACCGACTAATTTTAACCAGTGGTCTTTATGTTCATCTTTATACTTATCGATTGCACGTTTATCATCTGGTATAAACCCGTGTTGGGTCATTACTACTCTGCCTCTAGATTGTACTCCACCGATATGATTCTTCTCTACCTGTACGTTAGTTCTCTTAGCAAATTCAACTTGAAGTCCATCCTTAATAGCTTTGATCTTAGAAGTACCTGGGTTGGTGATATTCCCAAAAGTAATAACTAGAGTAGCATCATACCACATGGACATCCCACCTTTGTTTTGTAGCTTAGGTTGCCCCATTGGTGATTCCGGTTTCATAGTCCAAACCTTATTAATAGCAACCAAGGTGTTAGTATAAGGAGAGTTTTCTTTTCTAGATAAAAGAATCTTCTGGTTAAGGTTATTACCAAATTGAGTAGACATTGCTCCCGCATTCCACTCGTTGTTGTTTTTATTAGATCTAACTGATAATTCACAAGGTACCGAACCGATTGAATCCCAGAAGAAGCACATATCAAAAGGAAGATTACCTTTTGCTTGTTCGTCCATTAAATCTGCAATGTAAACAGCTACGTCTTCTATAGTGTTCAGCTGACCTCTATCAGCATAAAGGAAATGTCCTTCATAATCTATAACATTACCGTCACCATCAGTTACTTCTTCAAACTTAAGTCCCATCTCTTTGGCATGTTCCCAAGACCATTTCATCTCTGAAATAATAAAAACAGGCAGTATGCCCATTTTCTGGGCATTTACTGCTGCTTCAAGAAGGGCAGTTGTTTTGCCCGTATCACTATGTCCGCGAAGGAGAGTGATATGTCCGGTAGGAATACCAGGTAAAGAAGTAATATCCTGAAAAGCTTGAGATAAAGGAATCCAGCCTTGCTCTTTAAACTTTACAGATGCTGTTGAATATCCTTTCTTCTTTTTAAAATTACTAAGATTAAAAGATTTACGAACTTCAGCAGTTGCTTTTTCTTGTGTCTCTTTTTTCTTAGCCATTATTCGTTAAATAAGTCGTCAAATTTAGTAACAGTATCTTTGTTCCCTTCAGTAGCAGTTTCTAACGTAAAGTCAGTTTTTGCAGGTGCAGGTGTAGGTGTATCAGGTGCTTCATCTCCTGATCCAGGATTAAGATAATTCTGTAGTTGCTTTTTAATGAAGTCGTAATCGTATTGAGTATGTACTTCGATTGGATTTGGCTGAGTTTTTAACCATAAATCTACCTGATCATTATTATCTGATAGGGGTGTTTGTTTAGGTTTGATTCTAACAGAAGTCTCAGGGTAAGGATTACCTTGTACTTGCTCTACTACCATATCCCATCCGTTGATTACATCTGTAAAGTCTCCGATATCTTCATCTTCTGCTAAAGCAAGTAATGCTTTGTAGATAGTCACACCAAAGCCCCATAGACGTACTCCTTTGTCTTCTTCTCCTCTAACTACAACAGGAGCGAAAATACGAGTTTTAGGATTTAATTTACCTGATAATGACCAGTTGTCTTTATCGTTAGTCTTACGTAGTTCTTTTACGAACTCCTCGATTGGGTCTTGCTTACCAAAGTTTGATAATGCAACCATCGGGTACTTTCCTATTCCGTAGTGGAATTTTAACTCTTTAAAAGGAAAAGCAGGGTCATAGGCAGACGGAACGATACGAATCGTTTGCTTTCCTAGCTCAGGTTTCCAAAAGATTGTTGAATAGTCAGTCTTTTCTCTTTGCTGACCGTTGTTGTTTAAGGCATCTAGCTTAGCCTTGATAGCATTAATATCCATATAACTAATTAATTAAAACGTTTATTGTAATATAAGAACTATTTTTTAGTTCTCCAACTCTATAATCTTATAAAGTTTAGTGTTAACCCTTTTAAGTTCAGGTCCTTTGGTCAGTAGAATACAGTTTCTGTAATCTTGCCAATTAATACGGTAAGAAGTGTCTAATACGCCTCCGTTTAGCTCCTTAATTAAAGTATTAAGTGCGTTTATTGTATATAGTGTATTAGATTCTTTTTTTCTATGTACTAGAATAGTATTATCAAGAAATGCTCCAATATTCCCGAAGTCTACATTATAAGTACAGATGTACTCATCTTGGCTTTTAGAATAAAGAACAAAAATCTTATTGTATATAATTTTATACCTTTCCTGAACTTCTTTAAGTATGTCTTCTAAGGTTTCTTCAGTAGCAAAGGTACAAAAAAGTTTATTACTCATATCGTCGTTAAAATAAATCGGCTCAATGTCGTAATCAAAGGCCGATATTCGTGCTGTTTCTATCATATATAAATATCTTTTTTATATTATAAATTGAGATCTTTTGAATATTTAAATTTTATTGGGTATTTTCCATCAGATTCTAAGATCTCCTGTAGTTTTTCTAATGTTTCTTTACCGTCTTCTTTTGAAAAATCAAACAATAGAGCATCATATGTGTACAGAACTAATTTAGTTTTTTTATCTTTTAAGTATCTCAGTACATCTTTTAATATAAGAATATTTCTTGAGGTTTCAAGCGATTGCATGATATAGTTCATCAACTTTTGAGGATTCATGTCTCGTAATCCCCTTGTAAATGGTTTTCCACTAATAGGAGCCAAGACTTCTCCGTCATTTTCAAATCGTCTCCAAAGGTCTCTGATATAGACGCTAATTTTTGAAAATATTTCAAGGAACGCCCACTTCTCTGGTATTTTGCCATAAATTGCGTGAAAGTTAACTTGTTTTGCTTCTTGGTATTCTTCTTCATTGATCTCTTCTTTATTAAAGTAAATTTGTGCTAAATATTTATGAGCAGAATCAGAAGGAATATCAAAGTCAATCTGATCGCAAAGTAACCGAAGGTGGTAACCGTCAAAATCCAGCTCAACAAAGTAATCGTTTTGGGGTTTAAAACATTTTCTATGCTCTTGGGTCTTGGGAATAGCTG
>Ga0222715_10002748_pt1 | contig 15964 bp, 9 predicted proteins | sample C33_9DmetaG_FD_165056 | JGI IMG/M metagenome (GOLD analysis project Ga0222715, IMG submission 165056) | Estuarine water microbial communities from San Francisco Bay, California, United States - C33_9D | ecosystem: Environmental > Aquatic > Marine > Unclassified | place: USA: California... | reverse complement strand
TGGTTCACTTTACGCACGAGAAAGTATCCGCTCGGAGTGGGCGCTGGTGCACTTCCAGTTGCAGTCGACTCGGTTTTGCGCAACGTCTGTAATGCCACTGGGGGCCAACCAGAAAAAAAATTTCTGTCAAGTGTCGACAAATGGAGAGGAAGCGAGTCCTCAAACAAGTGCTGAACGATGAGCTCTGCGTTGGGCCCGAAATGATCAACGCACGCCTTAACAAATCCAATGCCAACATCAGGCAGCACAGCACGGACGGACTCGATTACAGAGACAACGTCTTTAGCAATACCAACGTATGCATCGTGAGCTGCATTCGCCTCATCAACTTTGCCCCCGTTGTGAGCATTCTGTAAGCTCGATATAGCAGCATTCAAAGAATCTCGTACGGCAGACAAGCTACTCGCATCCCTACACACACCTTCAAGCGAAGGGAGTGCCATACTTCGAACTAACTCGAGAGATTCTATCAATTTTCCATCCCTCGTCACCCACTTCCGCGCCGGTGCGTACGCCACGACGAGCGAAACGAATGACACGGCAACGTCGTTAAAGTACACCAGCGCATCACTAACCGCTTCCGGGGGTAGATCTCCACTATCTACCGCACTGAGCACTCGTGTGGTCATTTCCATCAAATTATCTCCCACAATCGTCCCGCAACGAATAAAGTCATCTGTGAGCTTCGGTATCAACGCCACCGCTCGCGTCAACAACTCCTCTACTAACTCCCTATTCTCTCGTCCATACAACACGCATACATCGATAAGCTTTGGAACATCAATTAATGCGTGTTTATCAATCAATCGCTGTCGCTCATCGCTCGTGGCGAGCGTACGGTCAATACGTTCATACGTCCCGTCGTTCACCACGCGCGCGAGCGTCACAAACACATTCCTCGACAGCGCGTCCAACGCTCCCGTGCTCGTCGTCCCTCCTTCGTATTCATACGGTCTGCGTTTAAACTGTAAGTACGTATCAATCCCTCGCCCCACGTCGCGTCCATGCGCGGCTATGAATGTCCAAAACTCCCTCGACGTCGCCCGGGACGCACACGCGGTGAACACGGCGTTGAGCGCATCGACCGCTATCGACGCCTTGGACGCCTTGGACGACGACGACGCGCATTCGTCGTCATCGCCTGGTAAGAAGACGACGTTGGGCGTTATCACGAGCGTGCGCGACGACATGCGACGACGACGCGCGACGACGAGTGGCGCACGAGTTGGCAACGAGTTGGCGCGCGCGTGCGCACGCGCTTCCAGTGCCCCACTGCGCGGCGCCGCACCGCACGACTTTGTACGACGCCGACGAGGGAGGTGGATTGAACGACACGCAACGATCATGGCTGGTGATGAATTAGACGAACTCATCGCGTTCACGAGCGATAAGACCCAAGCCGTGCGCGCGCAGGCGTTGGAAATCATCCAAGGCTTGACTGGCGGCGACGACGGGTGTGAAAAGTTGCGCACGAAGACGAACGAACTCGTGCCCAAGTTATTGAATGCCATAGGGCGCGAAGGCGTGGAGAGTAAATATGCGGCGACGGCTTTGGTGAACCTCACGCACGATCCATGGGTGATTACGGAAGTGGTGAACAAAGGTGCGGTGGAGCGGGCGATGGATGGGATTCGCGACGGCGACGGCGCTCCAGTGAACTTGTTATTGTCGCTCTTAGCGAACGTCACCACGGCTGAGAGTGGCGTGCATGTGATATGTCAAGAAGGCAAAGCCTTAGAGGGGTTTTACGTCTCAAAGCTCATTCAGTTGTTGACGACGGGGAAGCCAGAGGAGGAGTACGACCACGCGGCTTCCGTGCTTACGAACATTACGCGCGACCCAATTGGACGCCGCGTGTTCTTGGATCCAAAACGTGGCTTACTCGCATCGGTGATTCCATTCATGAGCCAAGCCAACGAGCTTCGACGCGAGCGCGTCGCTGCGGCGTTACGCAACTGCTGCATGGATGACATTCAACGACAGGCGTTGTTGAACTATGTCGGCGCAAACGGCGGCGACGGGGAACACGAAGTCGTGCGCGCGCTGCTTCGACCGATTAGCGGGAAGACTGTAGGTGCAGAGCTAAGTGATCATGTTCGCCAAGCTTGCGCCGAGGCGATTTTTGCGTTAGCCAAAGACTCAGCTGGTCGAGAGGTGCTCGGCAAGCTCGACGCTCCCCGCCTGCTCCGGGACGGATACGAATTGGAAGAACACGCCGAAACGTGTGCGGCTTTGGTGGCGTGCGGAGAGCTGTTCATGAAGCACGACATGGTTCCAGCGGACTTGCAAGAAGGTTTGAATAATCCCCAGGCGTGCGAAGTCCTCGATGACGACGAGGGAATGGTCATGGGTCCAGGCTTTGGCGGTGGGTTCATCAACACCGTGGATTAATACGCAAAGTAATAATTAATTCACAAATGTGATTGAACGTTGAGTTATGGGGTGTAATGAAAGTAGTAGATAGCAGTATTAATTAATTCATCCATAAATTCTAAACTTGCGAATTAGTTGGTTTTTTCGCTTCTTCGAGACATAGAGACGAACTTTGCAATTCACGTTTAATTATTAATTATTTATCGCCTCAATCAGTGCAGAAGCAATCGGTTGCGCAAAAAACAGAGAGATAATTAATATCCCAGCGCATGTGAGTAGTGCGTGGTCGATTTAGAGGCGCCGACCACTGATCTTGAGCTCTTGGAAAGGTATTCTTTACAATTAATTGTCTGCGACGTAGTTGCGAAATTAATTCGAAATTCAATAAAAGCCCATTTTGATGCAATATTACTTGAAAATGTCTTTTGATTCGGCAGTATTGATCGAATCGATGCATTTCATGTTTGTTGCGACACCTCGCGCGAGTTGATTCGCTCTTCGCTGAATTGAATTAATTAATTATGATTCATGTTTCTAAGATTACAATCATAGCAACGATTTACGGCCGACGCGACTTTGACGCTACGCAAAGAAGGTTTACACTATGTATTGTGTCATTATTTCATTGCAAGCACTTCAAAGCGTGAGTATCGGAGTTCGCCGCACATTTACCGTCCGCGTGGATGCGAATTATTTAAAGGAATCTTTTTCCAACGCATCAGAATTAATTTGTTCTCCCAACCAGGATCAATTAATCCTCAACAATGCATCTCCGCGGTGCGTGTATAATGTAAAGATGATTATTTAATTGCTGAGACCATTTCAAGACGGAATGACCACATTTCGACGATATTTGAATAAATTAATTGTGCGCGAGAAATGCTCCTAAAATATTCTTTCGAGAACGCGAGTGATGATTGAAAACCGCACGTACGCGGCCGACTAGCGCATGTCCGGGCGTTTAGACGTTGAAAACGTCGCGCGTGGAAGAGATTCGCTTGATATTTTGAGTGGAGATGAATATAAAACTAATTTAGCAACATTATCCCAGGATGAGTCTACACTTCATCGAGCCGGCCGGCGCCAGTGTCGATGTATAACGTTAGCAAGCACAAAACAGACAATACGCCTAGTTCACGGGCTTCTTCATCACGATGAGATACATCGGGGAGAAGATCTCGAGATCACCACCCTTTTCGAGGTTTACAGCAGCCTTGAGAAGCATCGTGTGCACGGCTTGCGTACCCTTCGGTGCAAAACCGATGAACTCGAGGACGCCAGTGAGGACGTGCGTCAAGTACGCGGCGCGGCGCGCAGACTTCATAGCCTGTTGCCACGGCACGGCACCGATCGTGGCGCGGTCAAAGGTGAATTGCACTTCGAAACCGGCAGCCTTGGCGGCTTCGATGCAGTCTTCGATCGTGCGCACCTCCGGCAACGCGTTACCTTCGGCGATGCCGTCAACGATATCAACGTGAATCTTGTTTGTCTTGTCGTACTTGTCAGTACGAAGCCACTCGTAAGAAGCGAAGAGCGCACCCGGCTTCAACACTTCAAACACTTCCTTATAGAGGGCAGTGGTGTTAGACGCGTGGCACGCAGCTTCAATCGCGTACGCGCCGTCAAACTTGCGTCCCTTGAACACCTTGGAGAGGTCCATAAAGTTACCTTGGACAATCTCCGTCAAGTGCTCGACGCCCGCCTCCTTGTTCAACGTTTGGCAGCGGCCAACTTGGTATTCGTTGATCGTAATACCGGTCACCTTACCGCCAGTCGCCTTGACGATGTTACGCATCGGGCCACCGACGCCGCACCCGAGGTCGATAACGTTCATGCCCTCCTTCAAACCAATATTTTCCGCAATCGCTGTCGGCGATAAAACGAGCGCACGAGGTCAGTGACTTGATACAAACACGAAGGAATTCTTTTTAACCCGTCTCGAGAGAATTTACACGCGAACGACGCACAAGTACGTACCGACTTCCTGGCGGATGATGGAATCTTCAAAACTTTCCCCTTTTTCGCGCGCGGCAAAGTGGAAGCTTTCGCCCCAGCCGTACTCGTAAAAGTCCGTAATCAACGAGTAGAACTTGTTCACAAAGTCCGGCGTGGACAAAATCTTCGACCCGACGCCCTTGCCGTCCTCTTGATCGAAGAACTCGTTGTACGACTGGATCCCTCGATCCACCATGCTCTTCGCCATGGCGCCAGTCTTACCACCGAACGACCGAAGCGGGTTCTTGCGGAACCACGAGTACCTGATGGCGACGTACACGCCCGAAGACAGCGTCACCCCACCGACGATGAGTTGAACCTTCTTGTCTTCCATGGCGCTCATCACGCGTTCAGCCATGTTTGCTTTGCGTTTAGTGGTAAACCTCTCGAGAGCGATTAAAGATTAGTGCGGCGCAGCGAGCGGTCCGCGCGCGACGACAGAGATCGCGAGGCGTGTGTTGTGCCGTGTGCGTGCGCGCGCGCGTGCGTGCGAACGTGTGTGCGTGAGGTCTCGTGCGACGCAAACCTTCGGCGTGCGCGTTCGGTGGTTCCGCCGCCCAGTCGTGGTATGCCGTCGCCCCCGCGCCTGGCCGCCAGCGCACATCATCATCCATCGTCCATCGCTCGCGCTATCCTTTCGCCCCCGATGTCTCGCCCGCAATCGGCGGCGCGCCAGAGGGCGCGACGGACGCCCAGGGCGATTTCGGGGGCGATTTCGACGCCACGCGTCGACGTCATCACTCGGGGGAGCGTGCATCGATGGGTGCGTGGTCGTGATTGGTGGATTTCACAACCCTAAAAATCCGCGCCCGTGTTTTCGGCGCCGCTGGAATGCGCCGACGTGGGCGATCGATGACCCTGATGCCGAAAGCGACGCGCGCGGCGAGTGATCGATATCGATATCGATCACGCACGGGTGCGTCGCGATCGACCGAACCCGGGCGGGGGTCGTTCGATCACACCTTCGCGATCGATCGTTCGATCGACATCGATGTCGATCGATCGATCGATCGATCGATCGTCGTCGTCGTCGTCGCGCTTTGAGAGCGAGGCGCGCGACGGCACGGCATCGGCACGGGACGGCATCGGCACGGGACGGCATCGGTCGAGACGGCACGCGAAACGCGCGCGCATAACGTCGACCGCGTGTGTTCGCGCGGCGCGGCGCGTGCGAGCTTCGATATGTGCGCGCGCGTGGCGATGGCGGTGCGGGCGCCGCACCACGCCGCCGCGGCGCGGTCGTTGGTGGCGCGGCGATGCGTCGGTCGTCGGGCGTTGGTGTGCACCGCCGCCGTCTCGGTGTCGAGCGATGGCGATGGAAAGGTGATGAATGATGTAGCCGTGCTCGGCGGTGGCGCGGCGGGGCTCACGGCGGCGTATTTCGCCGCCAAGGCTGGCGCGCGCGTGACGGTGTACGAGCGCACGAGCGAATGCGGCAAGAAGATTTTAATGTCTGGTGGTGCGCGGTGTAATGTGTTACCCGTGAGTGCTACGACTGCAGACTTTGTGACGGAAAGTAAACCGCGTGGATTGAAGTCGGTGTTGGCATCTTGGTCGGTAGATCGGTGTAAAACGTGGATTGAAGATGACTTGCGGTTGGCGCTCGGCGTCGAGCACGAAACAAACAAGTATTTTCCCTTGTCGAATTCGTCGCGAGAGGTGAGGGATAAGTTATTAGAAGCGTGTCAGCGAGAGGGTGTGAAATTTCGCTACGAAAGTTCGATTGATGGCATAGTACAAGCACGCGATGGAGAAAGAGGGTGGAATTTGCGACTGCGAGGCGCCGCCGAGGAACACGCGAGCGCCGTCGTCCTCGCCATGGGTGGCATGAGCTTTCCTGCTGTTGGCACCGATGGAACGGGTTATGCTATCGCTAAACGCGACTTAGGTCATGTGTTATCGGAGCCTTATCCGGCTTTAGTGCCGCTCACTGGCGCACATCCAGGAGGAGAACCCATGCCTGGCGTGAGCGCACAGGTGGAATTGAAGGTCGCGGACGGCTCATCCAAGAAGAAGAAAGCGCAGGCGAATCGAAAAGGATTTCTCTTTACTCACCGTGGATATTCAGGTCCGTCAATTTTAGATCTTAGTCATCATCTCGTTAGGCCACTCGTGCGCGCTAATGATAATAAGGGTGGGAGCGACGCGGATCAAGACTTTGAAACGGCAACGGCGGATTCGCCAACAATGGTAATCAATTGGAGCGGAATAAAGCGAGAAGAGTGGCAAGAACGCCTAACGGCGCCTCCTGGCAAAGCATTAGTTGTTAGTAGATTACGTGAAGCGCTACCTACGCGACTTGCTGATGCTTTGGTAGCTGAGGCTGGCGTTGACTCGAGATGCAAAATTGCCGAACTCAAAAAGGATGAACGCCAGAGGCTATTGGTCATTCTGACCGAGTATCAAATTCCGGTGAAAGGACATCAAGGCTACCGCAAGGCGGAAGTCACTGGCGGTGGTGTGAGTTTAGATGAGTTAGACACGGCAAAGATGGAATCTCTCAAGGCGCCTGGCATTTTCATGTGTGGCGAGGTCTGCGATGTCTTTGGGCGAATTGGAGGTTTCAACTTTTTGTGGGCGTGGACGAGCGGGCGATTGGCGGGTGTCAGTGCCGCGGAGTCGGTTTTAGGTGAAAACAACAAGTAGCTGTAATAGAACGAAACCATGATAGTGTACCTTTTCGATTTGAAAGAATGCTTTATAATTGAAATACTAAGTTGCTGCGAGTCAACACGCGCGCGATTCCTACGGCTTGGCAGCCACCTTCACCATGGAGGCTCGAACGAGCTGCTCGCCAATTTTGTAACCCTTTCTGAATTCTTCAATGATAGTGTCCTCTTCCACCGAATCATCTTCCTCACGCATGATGGCTTCGTGTTCATTTGGGTCGAAAGGAGAACCAACGCCGGCGACGACTTTAAGGCCTTGAGAAGAGAGGATTTCAACAAGCTGCTTGTGCATGTTTTGGTAGCCAGTCAAAATCTTTTTCTCGCCATCGGTCTCACCCTTAATGTTCTTTTCCGCCAAATCAAAGTTATCGAGGACAGGCAACATGGCTTCGACAAACTTACCCTTGACAGAACTCGCGAGGGTCTCCTTTTCCTTGAGCGTGCGCTTGCGAAAGTTATCGAAATCGGCATTAAGACGCAAGTATTGGTCCTTCATCGCGCCAACTTGATCCTCCATGCCAACAACCTTGGCATCCGCGTTTCCGACTTCAGTCTTGAGCGTAGTCAAGAGTTCCGCAGCCTCGGCGTTGTCGCCGATGACCAACGCCAGCTCACTCAAGAGCGCCGCCAACGCGCCTTCCTCAGCCTCTTCAGTAACCACCTCTTCGACCTCGTCCTCGACGATTTCAACCTCCGGCGCTTCTTCAGCGGTTTCACCCTATTGTTTACGCGCGAACATGGGCACTCTCGTCAGTCTCTCGCGTACACATCCGAGTCGTTTGCGTCGCGCAAACGCGCTTGTTACCCTACACCCTCAGCCATCGTGTTCGACAATCGTCCGCACTCACACCGCCGTGCGCGACGTGAACGGTCCTAAACCCATCCAGAGTACTCATCCCACGCGCGCGCATCATCCTACCTCTTCTTCGCTCGCTCTCGCGACCGTCATCGTCACCCGCGCGTGGCTTTTCGACCCCCCGCGTCTCGTCGCCGCGCTCGAGCGTCGTCGCGCCGCGCCACCCACGGTCGCCACCGCGTTCGACGCCGTGCGTGAAATCGTAAACGCAGACATGTTGGTGGTGCTTAATCCGTATCCCGTGCGTGGAGGTGTGTGTGTGTGTGTGTGCTCGACAAGCGACAAGCGCGCCCTCGTGTGCCGTCGCGCGCGCGTCAAGTCATCCTTCGAGAAGCACGCGGGCGATGGTGGTTTTGGTCGGTCGGACACACACCCACGTCCTGGTCACGATTGGTCAAAATGTCGAGCCCCAGAAGAAAACCAAAAAGAGGAAACAGCGCGGGTGCATTCGAGCGTCGCGCCATTCTGTCCTCGTCGCGCGAGGACGAACGATATCGCACGCGACGCACGCACGCACGCACGCGAATACTGAGGAGTACGAATACGAGCATCTCGACATGTTTGACGACGCCGAGCGACGGGCGCTGACGCTGTCGACGCTCGCGGGTTTGGCCACCACCGTGGGCGGGCTCGTGGCGGTGAGCAAGAAACCAGACGCACGGAGCTTGGCGCTGTTACTCGGAGTAGCGATCGGGGTGATGACGACGCTGTCGTTCGTGGAGTTGTACGTGCGAAATGTTCTTGAACATGGGGTGGTGAGCGTCACGATAGCCACGGCGTGTGGTGGTGCGGTGTACGCGTGCTTGACGCCGTTTTTGCCCAATCCAGACGCGCACGTCAACGCCGCGCAAGATAAGAAGAATGGCGATAAAGAAAGCGATGCTCTAGTTGGAGGATTGAGTAAGCCACGACTGTTAAGGCTTGGGATATTAATGTCGATTGCGATGACGTTACATAACTTACCAGAAGGTTTCGCTGTGGCGTGCGCGTCGTTTACAGACGTCGGTCCAACGATGGCTTTCGCCATAGGCATGCACAACATTCCGGAAGGTATCATTACTGCTGCCCCGGTGTATGCTGCCACAGGAAGTAGAACACGCGCAGTGATGCTGGCCACGGTGAGTGGGCTATCTGAACCCGTTGGTGCACTTATTGCATTGAAATTTATGAAGCCGTATTTGACGCCAAAGCGCTTAGAACACCTCTTGGCAGCTACTGGTGGAATCATGGTCGCTGTTTGTGCGTTAGAACTTTGGCCAGAGGCTAAAAAGTGTGGTCATAATGACAGTATGTATCGGGGAATCGTCGTCGGTAGTGCACTCATGCTCCTCACGTTGTACATGGGTGCATAGCTATTCAAATCAGGCGTTAGAGCAGCGTACGCTCACACGCTCAAACGTATGCGCGTCGGGAAGGGTCCATGGTAAGCGTGGATATGAAATCCATTACCACTACGGAGATTAACGCTCATGTACATTGACTAGAATACATTTCACTACAGTAGAATTGCTATATGACTAGTATAAATACAATCAATTGTTGAATGATGCTCACTATTTTGTTGTTGGCCTGGCCACCTGTGCCTTACGCGCCGACTTGCCATCGAGACTAAAGACGTTTCGCGTGCTCGGCGCGAGCATCGACTCGCAAATCGGGTTTTTATTGTTTGTGGGAATTGCATGGGTCACGCTTCGAATATTCTTTTCTTGCTTGACGTTTTCCATATATTTCTTCCACGTATTTTCATTTCCTTTCAGAGCACCAAAACCACCATTCCATGCGGCATCTTCGTGCGCATGCGTCAGGAGCGGAGGCAGTTTGGTTTTTGATTCTGTCTCTCCAAAGCCGATGGTACTCGAAACCGAACTCGTGACTTGTGTCGGACGTTTCAAAGTGGCAATTCCCTCAAAAAGCACGAGTTTTTGTTCAGCATCGACGCTATTAATCAATGACACGCTGTGAGACGAGCCAGGAAAACCGATACGCATATCTATGATATCTTCCTCCAGCAACACTTTCGCCTCGAAAAGCTCGCGGACAAACCGCTTCAAGCATAAACAATCCGCTTTGAATCGATTATACTCTGCATAACCAGCTCGATCTATGATTGTCCGCGAGAATTTATTTTGCAAATCCATTGCACCGTCTTTTTTCAGTAACTTTTGAAACGTCACTGGTCCAAGCTGCTTGAGAAGGCGGCGGCGTTGTGCCTCATTTCGGGCATCGAGAAGTCGTACGCCCAAGTCTTCGATAGCAAACATGAGTACTCGGCGAAAAGATAGAGCACTACACCCAGCACTGTACTCACCTATGAGTTTAATCATGTTCACATACACACTGCATAGCTGAGACCTCATCAACAACTCTTCGAGTGCGGATTTGAAAATGTGAGCCAGGACATGTTGCGCGTACACGCCGTACATCACCATTTGCTTGACGAGGTTTTGAAACACGTGCTCATCTAGCTTGAGATTTGAAAACGTTGACGCCATGACAAGCAATTGATTACTATGACGCTTGTCAAGAGGCTGCGCCATCAGCTTGGATAAATCCGTCGGATGCTCATTCATGGGATGCCCGAATGCTCCGCTGCCGCAAATGTACAACAGATCGCCACCACGCGCGACTATGTACGTTGAAGATTTCGATGCATACACTTGCTCTCCTTTGACTTTAAACATCGGATGACGTTCAAGTTCGTCTATTTCTGACTTTTTCTTTTGGAGACGATCCATCGGAGTGATGATTGGCTGTATGACACTCGGTTGCGCCGTCGCCTTGAGCGATCCGTTGCCCAGTTGTCCGTAGTCGTTCGATCCACATACGTAAACATCCCCAAGAGTCGTAAGCATGACAGTGTGCAAGTCACCCGCGGCGACTTGAACCACACATACTGTAATCATTGTTGCCAGTAGCGTCACAGATTGGCGATCTTCAGTAGACTGCAAGCCAAGCTGCCCACTCGCTCCGGCGCCGCACACATACACGCGACCAGCTTCCGAAAGTATGACTGTATGAGATTTACCGGCAGCGATTTGCATAATACGATGTCGAATCTTCGTCAGTGCACCCACAGTACCTCTATTTGATACTACAATACCAGACTCAAGCTGATTTCGTTCGGTTTCAAGAGTCTCCAATGCAGTCATGTTAACGTTGATTTTATCGGGAATTCCCCCGATGAGGTCGTCATGGAACAAACGACGTGGAATGAATACGTTTGACGTGTCAGAACTACCTAGCTGTCCATGTTTGTTGGATCCAAAACCATAAGCATAGCCATCATCAGTAACGACCAGAGTGTGATTGCTGCCACACGCAATGGACACGACGTGGAGCTTGCTCAACGCTTCGACAAGTTTTGGCTTTGTGTAGTTGGTACCGTCCCCGTGTCCAAGTTGTCCAAGGGTACCCGAACCAAACGTATATACTTGCGCAGTTGTCGTCAATATCGCTGTGTGTTTATGCCCAGCCGCACACGCGATGACTTTCGTCGTAGCGTTCGTTATCCAGTACATCCAACGCGGCACGTCGTGTACGCGATTTGCGCCGCTTTCTCCTTGTCCGCTGCATCCATCACAATCCATTCCCCATGTCAAGCATTCATTCGCAACCGTGATCAACACGGAATGACGCGCACCAGCGGCAACGTCCAAGGCTTTGACGTCGCCAATAGAATCAAGCGCTACTGGTATGCTCTGCGAGCCAGTCGTGTTCAATCCGAGTTGTCCGTGCTTGTCAGAGCCGAGAACGAGCACGCGACCCTCGTGCTCGACGTACGTGGGATCGATAGTTTCGAGTTTAGCCGGATCAGACTCTAATAAAATAATCGCATGATCGTCCCCGCCTGAAATCTTTTTCACGCGCGACCCGAAAGGAAGGTCCAAAGCAATTGGTTTCACGAAAGCGTGCAAGTGCGGCGGTACCCCTCGCATGGTTTTCAGCCGCGTCTCTAACATCGCCACTCTCTGCTCACTCGTAGCTTCGGCGCCAACTGCGCGGCCGTCAAATAACAAATCAAAGTAGTTTCCAACACCCGATGACGCATCGTCGTCGTCATCCTCGCCGTCGTCGTCGCCATCACCTTTGTCGTTTCTGTGCGCGTCTACGACCACCAGTGCGTCCTCGTCGCGCGGCTTCACCACCTTCTCCGTATCCTCAACCTCCGCCGCGTGCTCAATTTCTCGCACCATGGCTGCAAACTCCCCCAACGCTCCACTCTTGTCATCATCGGTGTCATTCAGTCTCAGCGCCTCCACTTCATCGGGGTTTCGAAACCCAAAACTCGACCGGTCGCGATACTCAATCGCGTGAATCGTTTCGAGAAACTTTTGCTTAATGACGTCATCGGGGGTGTATTTCAGCACTGGTATCCCCCATGCGTTCAACTCGACGTCATCATCCTCGCACCCATCGCGAGTGTCATCGCCATTCATCGTCGTCGAGCGATGCGGGACGACCGAAACGCCCCGCGGCTCGCACTGGCGATGGCGTCCTTGTACCGTCGCGACACGGCTACGTACACCACGTTTACGGATTTTCTTTTTTGATGATTCTATTTGGCCAATCATGACCACGGCAACCACCCCCCTGTCCTGAAAGAAACGATTTCGTGTCGAGGGAAAAAGGGAAAAAAAAACCCGGCGGCGTGTGCGCCGACGCCGACGTCGTCGTCGACGACGACACTTCTTGACGACGGTGGCGTTGGAAACGACAACACCGAAAAACGACGACGAGGACATTCGCGATGGAACTCAAGCCGCACGCGACGATCCCACAAAAGAAACCAGTGCTGGTGTGCATCTTGGACGGTTGGGGCGAGAACCCGATCGAGGATGAACACAACGCCGTGCACGTGGCGAAGACGCCCACGATGGATGGGTTGAAAGCGAAAGGGAAAGATTACTACCGAACTGTGCAAGCGCACGGTACCGCTGTGGGTTTACCCACGGATGATGACATGGGGAACTCCGAGGTGGGGCACAACGCGCTCGGGGCGGGCAAGGTCATCGCGCAAGGCGCGGCGCTCGTGGACATTGCGTTGAGGGAGAAGAACATGTTCTCTGATCCTGGTTGGACGTACATCAAGCCTGCATTTGAGAATAACACGTTGCATATTATTGGATTGTTGTCTGATGGTGGTGTGCACTCGAGAACGGATCAAATCTTTGGCATGATGCGCGGGGCGCTCGCGGATGGGTGCAAGCGACTTCGGTTGCACGTCTTGACGGATGGTCGTGACGTTGCCGATGGCACGTGCCACGAATACATGGCCAAGCTCGTGGCTGAACTGGACTCGTATGTCGCTCAAGGATGTGACGCAAAGATTGCTTCGGGTGGTGGACGCATGGCGGTGACTATGGACCGCTACGAAGCCGACTGGGGCATGGTTGAGCGCGGTTGGAAGGCGCACGTGTTGGGCGAGGCGCCGAACAAGTTTACGTGCCCGAAGGAGGCATTGGTTGAGCTTAAAAAGGGTGGCATCACTGATCAATACATTGCACCATTCGTGATCGTCGATGCGGATGGCAAGGCGGTCGGTACCATTGAGGATGACGACGCCGTCGTCATCGCCAACTTTCGCGCGGACCGCGTCGTGGAAATTTCCAAGGCGTTCGAATACGAAACCGGTTTCGATGCCTTCGACCGCGTGCGCTTTCCAAAGACCAAATTTGTTGGTTTGATGCAGTACGATGGTGACCTGAAGCTTCCGTCGAACTTTCTCGTGCCGCCGCCGCTCATCGAACGCACGTCCGGAGAGTGGCTTGCGAAGAACGGATTGAAGACTTTTGCGTGCTCTGAGACTCAAAAGTTCGGTCACGTGACTTTCTTCTGGAACGGTAACCGTTCTGGCTACTTCAACGAAGAGCTCGAGACGTATGTTGAGATCCCGAGCGACAATGTGCCGTTCAACGAAGCACCGTTGATGAAGGCGCGGGAAATCACCGCCGCCGGCAAGGAAGCCTTGCTCTCTGGCAAGTATGACGTCGTTCGTGTCAACTATGCCAACCCTGATATGGTGGGTCACACTGGCAACATGGCTGCTACTGTTGCGGCTTGCGAAGAGTGCGATGCGTGCGTCAAGGAACTTCTCGATCTCGTTGAAGAAATGGGAGGTATGTACCTCGTCACCGCTGACCACGGTAACGCCGACGACATGGTCCAACGTAGCAAAAAGGGTGAGCCGTTGAAGGCTGACGACGGTACGTTCTTGCCACTTACGTCTCACACCCTTGCACCGGTACCAGTTGCAATCGGTGGGCCCGCGTTGCCCGCTGGCGTGAAATTCCGTGACGATCTCCCCAAGGCTGGCCTCGCAAACGTCACCGCGACGTACATGAACCTCATGGGATACGCCGCGCCCGCGGAAATGGAACCTTCTCTTATCGCCTAAGCACTGGAGCCGTCATTTTTTCTTGATGCCCTGTTAATTAATTGAATATTAGAGACTTCAGTGTACTTAACTGTCGCCAACTCGCAATACTGTCGCCAACTCGCAATACTGTCGCCAACGTCGCGGCGTCACTCCGGAGCTTGGGCGCGACAGTGACGTCAGTGGACGACGACACCCATCGGCGTCACCATCGTCGTTCATGCTCACCAACGCGCCCGTCGCGGCATCCGTACGACGTACGAATACATCCTCGCACACGCGCAGTCAACGTGCGTCTCCGAGCGCTCGAGCGATGCGCACGAGCGTGCGCGCGACTGCGGTCGTCCCGACATGGGAAGAACTGCGCGCGACGCTCGAGAAATCGCCGACGACGCAACGCATAAAAGCTGAAGCCGAGGAACGTGCCGCGGGAAGAGGACCAGCGCACCAAGATAATCGTTTGCGATTGTTCGGTGCGCGCGAGGAGGACGTGCGCGTGACGTTTTACAGAGATCATGCCGCTTGGTGCCCGTACTGTCAAAAGCTTTGGATTATGTTGGAAGAAAAGCAGATTCCTTATAGAGTGGAGAAAATAAATATGCGATCGTACGGAGACAAGCCGAAAGAGTTTTTGGCGAAAATCCCAAGCGGCTTGCTCCCAGTCGTTGAAATAGATGGACAAATGATAACGGAATCATTAGTGATTATGCAAATCCTTGAGCGCGAGTTCCCGGAGCGAGTGACACTTCCAGAAGATAAGCTTGATTTGGCGAATAAGCTGTTGAAGCTTGAGCGACAGTTATTCTCTGATTGGTGTGGTTTGGTCTTTCGTCCTTCGCTTCCGGGACCGCTTGGTGCGCGGGCAGGGTTCGAAAAGACTTTGGATGAAGTCGATAAAGCTCTCGGAGCGACACCTGGACCTTGGTTTTTAGGAGGTGAGAATCCGGGGATCGTAGATTTTCAATACGTCTCGCACGTCGAGCGCATGAATGCGAGCGTGTTGTACTGGAAAGGCTTACAAATGCGTGGTACGACGCGTTGGGCAAACCTTGAAAAATGGTTGCTTGCGTTTGAAGCTCGTCCGTCCTATCAAGCAACCAAGTCAGATTATTACACCCATATCATGGATATTCCACCGCAATACGGTCCAGGGTATCCGGACAAAAACGCCACCGTAGACGAAGCCGTGGGCGTTATTGGCGGTGAAACGAGCTGGCGATTGCCAGTCAAGTTATCGGCGGATGGTTTGGAGCCATTGCCAGATGCGATGAATCGCGGTGAAGAAGACGCGCGTCACGAAGCTGCATACAAAATAGCGAAAAATGCAGAAAATATTGTTAAATTTGCGTGTAGAGGGATGGGAGAGGAAGGTGCGAAGCGATTTCAAGCCCCGCTTGCTGATCCGTACGCACAACCAAACATGAACTATTCGAGTAAAGTTGACGAATCTTTACGCGTCGTCGTGCAAGCGTTGATTGATGGCACCGCTGTGCCGACCACTCAAAGTACAGGCGTCACTTCCGATGTCAAATCGTTGCGCAAATGCTTGGCGTACCTTAGAGATAGAGTGGGCGTGCCAAGAGATATGTCCTATCCGGCTGCAATGCAGCTGCGCGCGCACCTGAACTGGCGCATGGAAACGCTTTCCTAATATTTGTTACAGCCGTCTGTCTAAACTAATGACGTTCTCGCCTAAAC
>Ga0222715_10002744_pt1 | contig 15970 bp, 13 predicted proteins | sample C33_9DmetaG_FD_165056 | JGI IMG/M metagenome (GOLD analysis project Ga0222715, IMG submission 165056) | Estuarine water microbial communities from San Francisco Bay, California, United States - C33_9D | ecosystem: Environmental > Aquatic > Marine > Unclassified | place: USA: California... | reverse complement strand
CTCATCAGGTTATTGTAATATCTGAAAGTATTCAGGAATGGCTTGCTAATCTAAATTCAAAAGTTTCTTCAGTTGTTATCGAATATGGCATTGAGGTTCCCTTTGTAGACAATATCGCTTCATTTGCTGAATATAACATTGGCTTTTTGGGAAAATTGAACAAAAATAAAGGAATAGAAGATTTACTTTCAGCCTTTAAAGAACTCGGAATAAATAGTAATTCTAAAGATTTAAATATTAAATTGTTAGTTGGTGGAGTGGGGCATGAAGCTTATGTTAACAAATTGAAGGATACCGTTAAAGGAGAGAACGTAGATTTCTTGGGATACGTAACAGATAGAAAAGATTTTTTCAGTTCATTAAATCTATTTGTATTTCCTTCTTACTCTGAAGGCCTCGGACTCGTCTTATTAGAAGCTATGGCTCATAGAGTATTAAGTTTAACCAGAGACGTAACACCAATGAATAAGATTATTAAACATCAGGAAACAGGTTTTTTGTTTGAAACAAATGATGATCTTAAGATTCAAATCTTAAATATTATGAATCTTGACAATGACACAGAAACTAAAATTCAAAAAAATGCTTTAGAGACAATTGAAAACTCATACAGTATAATTCAAATGTATTCCAGCATAAATAAAGTTTATAAAGATTAAATTATGAAATACCAACATAAACTAATTGAGAAAAAATGGCAAGATATTTGGCAACAATCTGATATTGCCCATTGTGATGTATCTATAGCTAAAGAAAATTTTTATAACCTTTGCATGTACCCATATCCATCTGGTGACTTACATATGGGTCACATAAGAAATTATACAATTGGTGATGTAATTACAAGATACAAGCAAAAAAATGGTTTTAATGTCCTTTCCCCCATGGGTTGGGATTCATTCGGTCTTCCAGCAGAAAATGCAGCTATCAAAACTGGAATACACCCAAAAAAATTTACTGAGGAACGTATAAGTAATATGAGAAGTCAGATAAAAAGATTAGGTTCGCTATATGATTGGAAAAAAGAAGTCGCAGCTCATGATAAGGAGTACTACAAGTGGACACAATACTTATTTTTAAAACTATTTGAAAATGGCCTTGCTTACAAAGAGGACGCTCCGGTGAACTGGTGTACATCATGTAAAACTGTATTAGCAAACGAGCAGGTAATTGAAGGATGCTGTGAAAGATGTGATACATCTGTAGAGCAAAAAAACTTAAATCAATGGTTTTTTAAGATTTCTAAATATTCCGAAGAACTTATTCAAGGACTTGATGAGATAGGAAATTGGCCATCAAATGTCAAAGCTATGCAAGAAAATTGGATTGGTAAATCCCAAGGAGTAGAATTCAATCTTAATATTTTAGATACAGATTTAAATTTTAAAGTTTTTACAACTCGTCTGGACACATTATATGGAATGACTTTTGCGGTTTTAGCACCGGAGCATAACATAGTTAGCGAAATTCTTAAGATTTCTCCAAATTCTAAAGAGATAGAAAAATACATATCAAAATCAAAATCAAAATCAGAATTTGAAAGAATGTCTATCTCGAAAGAGAAAACTGGAATTGATACAGGCTTGATTGTTTCGAATCCAATTAATGGAGAGAAAGTTCCTTTGTGGATAGCAGATTATGTTTTAATTAACTACGGTACAGGTGCAATAATGGCTGTACCTGCCCATGATGAACGAGACTATGAATTTGCAAAGGTTTATAATATTGATATTTTACAGGTAATCATTGATGAAAAAAAATCTGTAAATGTTGAAAATGAGCCTTTTAGTGATAAAGGTATATTGATTAATTCTGGAGAATATAATAATTTAAAGTCTCATAATGAAGCATCTGAAGCAATTTTAAAAAAGCTTATTGAGAATGGAATTGGAGAGAAAAAAACAACATTCAGGTTAAGGGATTGGCTTATTAGTCGGCAGAGATATTGGGGATGCCCAATACCAGTAATTAATTGTAGTCAGTGTGGTTTAGTTGCAGAAAGTTTTGATAACTTACCAGTTCTACTGCCTGAGATTGATGATTATAATAATTCTGAAGATTCACCACTTGCAAAAAGTAAAGATTTTATTAGTACAAACTGTCCTAAATGCGGCATTCAATGCACAAGGGAGACAGATACCATGGATACATTTGTAGACTCATCATGGTATTTTTTAAGGTTTTTAGATTCAAACAATACAAATCTACCATTCGATAAAGAGATAATTAATAACTGGTTACCAATTAATCAATATATTGGCGGGGTAGAGCATGCGATTCTTCATTTACTGTATTCAAGATTTTTTGTAAAAGCATTGAGAGATATTGGAATTCTTGATGTTGACGAACCTTTCCAGAACTTATTTAGCCAGGGAATGATTAACTTTGGTGGGTCAAAAATGTCTAAGTCAAAAGGTAATGTTGTTGATCCTGAGTCATACTTTACTACACATGGCGCTGATGCACTAAGGTTGTATATATTATTCATGGCGCCGCCTAGTGATGGAGTAGAGTGGAATGACGGTGGAATAGAGGGCACGAAAAGATTTTTAAACAAAATATGGGATAATTTTGAAAAATTATCTTTACTTCAAATCCACGAACAAAACGAATTTGAATCGGAAATTATTAGAAAAATCAATCAGACAATATTTACTGTCACAAATCATCTTGATAAATTTGAATTTAATACAGCCGTATCTGATTTAATGAAATTAAATAATGAATTAACAAAATTTTTAAGTTCAACAACTAAGGTGTCTAAGGAAACAAAAGAGTATATTACTTTTAACCTTTGTAGTTTATTGTATCCTTTTGCCCCCCATGTATCGTCAGAACTTTACGATATTTACACAAATCAAAATATTTCTGAGATTTCTTGGCCAAAATTTGACGAAGCGAATTTAACTAATCCAACTTATGAATTGGTAATACAAATAAACGGAAAGAAGAAACATACAAAAGTAATTAATACAGGAACTTCACAGGCAGATGTGGAAAAAATCTGTGAATTTGAATTCAAAATTTACACAAGAAACTATAAAAAAATTATTTTCGTAGAAAATAAAATTATAAATTTTATAGGATAATGACTTACTTAATTGTAACCGAATCACTTATTGATAATTTAGAAAGTTTAGATTTAGATATAGAATATCAAAAGATATCTAAAGAGGAACTTAATTTAAACGAACAAAGCTCATTGTTTAACGATGAATTTTATAAATTTGTTCATGATGGATATTTTACTTATAAAAGCCTTCAAGATAAAAAATACAACTTTTCCTCAAAATATATTTTTCAAATTAAGAAATCAAATCTTCAAAAATTTCAAAATATTGATGAGATAATAGTAATACATAATACTTTTAAAAAAAAAGAACAATTTCCATGGGATTTAACAAATATAATTTTTAACAAAAACAAAAATTTAAATATAGAGTTATTGCATTATTTTTCATATAAAGAAACTAATTTTAGAAGCTTTTTTATTTTTTTTTCTAAAGAAATATTCAGGCTTAAGTTATTAGTTAATGGAAATCCCGATGAAGTGTCTTCAATATTAAATGAAAAAAAAGATTTTAAATATGAAAAAGTAGATATTCTTTTAAAAAAACTGGATAAATCAAACTTAGATGCTGCAATTAATTTAGTTTATAAATTAGAAGAAAAAATGTTAAAATCTTCATATAATCAGGAAAATTCAAAAAGATTTATTATTGCTGCTAAACAAAAGTTACAAGTTTGATATTTTTGACTTATTTCTGTCTCTAAACTTTTTGTTAATAATACCTTTTGAATAAGCAATATCTAGAGATTTTAAAGCTTGATTTTTTGATTCTGCACTTACTTCTTCATTTTCGAGAATTTTTAGTGTTGTTTTTAGTTCGCTTTTAAGTGATTTGTTTCTAACATTTCTTTTAGAATCTTGTCGAATTCTTTTCTTTTGTGAATTAATATTTGCCATGTAAAACCTTTCAGTATATAAGATATTAACTTGATAAATATGTTACATAATAAAAATCTTAGAAATATTTCAATAATTGCTCATGTTGATCACGGCAAGTCAACACTGGCTGATCGGTTTATTGAAATGTCGGGATTAATAAAACCTGGTGAACATGTTGATCAAATTCTTGACAGTATGGACCTTGAAAGAGAAAAGGGAATTACAATTAAATCCCAGCCTATTAGGCTTCAGTTAAATGACCTGACACTTAACTTAATTGATACACCGGGACATGTTGATTTTTCATATGAAGTTTCTAGAGCACTAATTGCATGTGATGGAGCGATTTTACTAGTAGATGCTACACAAGGAATTCAGGCACAAACATTTGCACATTCATATGCTGCAATAGAAGCAGGTTTAGAAATCATACCAGTTTTAAATAAAATTGATTCAATAGATGCTGATATCAAAAATGCTACAAAACAGCTATTTAATTTAATTGGATCTAAGGAAGATGAAATATTTCAAATATCAGCAAAAACGGGAGAGGGTGTTGATAACTTATTAATTGAAATACCTAATCTTATATCTCCCCCTGAAAAAAGAACGGAGGGTCTTAATGCCTTAATATTTGACTCTTTCTTTGATTCCTATAGGGGTGTTGTAGCATCAGTTAGAGTTTTTGGTGATGAAATACATTTAGGGCAAAAACTAAAGCTAGTTAATTCTAGCTATTCATTTGAACCATCTGAGATGGGTTATTTTGATTTAGACTTCTTACCTACTAAGAGTTTAAACACAGGTGAAGTAGGATATATCATTACTGGGGCAAAAGATCTGTCCCAAATTAGAGTTGGTGACACTTTAGTCGCAGATGAAGATGTTAGGCCAATTGCGGTTTCCGGATATAAAGAACCACAACCTACTGTTTTTTCAAGTATTTTCCCATCAGATTCAGATGATTATTCAAAGTTAAGAGATTCTCTAGATAAATATGTACTTAACGATGCAAGCTTTTTTTATGAGCCTGAAACCTCTTCTGCATTTGGATTTGGTTTTAGATGTGGCTTTTTGGGTTTGTTACATCTAGAGATAGTTATTGAACGATTAGAAAGGGAATTCGATCTTTCATTAATTGTCACACCACCATCAGTTGAATTCATGTTAGTAAGAAATAATGATGAAGAAATCATCATAAGAAACCCAAGTGAAATTGAAAAATATACAGATATAAAAAAAATAAAAGAGAAGTATTGCGAAATTAATTTACTATTTCCTAAAGAATATTTGGGCCCAATTATTCAGCTATTAAATGAAAAGAGAGCAATACAAAAAGATTTAAATTATTTAAGTACAACAATGGTAAAAATTAAATATAAACTCCCTTTACTTGAATTAGTTACTGGATTTTATGATAATTTAAAATCTATTTCACAGGGGTTTGCATCTTTAGATTATGAAATTTTAAATTTTGAAGATGGAAATCTTGCGAAATTAGATATTTTGGTAAATGGTCAGGTTATTGATTCATTTAGCTCAATTTTAGCTAAGGAAAATGCAGAATTTATTGGTAGAAACAGAGTAAAGAAGCTTTCAGAATTGATTCCTAGACAACAATTTGATATTCCAATTCAAGCAGCAATTGGATCGAGAATTATTGCTCGTGAGACTATAAAAGCACTTCGTAAAGATGTTACTGCAAAATTATATGGTGGTGATGTTACCAGAAAAAGAAAACTTCTAGAAAAGCAAAAAGAAGGTAAGAAAAAGATGAGACAAATAGGAAAAGTTAATGTTCCTAAAGAAGCTTTCAGAGATTTTCTTAAGCAATAATGTTTATTCCTACTGTATATACACCTGGTGTTGATATTGAAAATACTAAAATTATACTTTCTGAGTCAAAATTACACCATATTAAGAATGTTCTTAGAATAAGAGAAAATAATGAAATAAATATATCAAATGGTAAAGGCCATATAATGTTTGGAAAGCTGAAGGAAAATTTTGTTTTAATTGATAAAGTAAAGGAGTTTCAAAAACCAAAAAATGTTAAGGTGTTTATTCCCTTCTTAAGGGAAAAAAATAGATTTAGATACTTAATTGAAAAATTAGTTGAATTAAACGTATCAGAGTTACATATCGGAGAAACTCAAAATACACAAAAAATTAATATCAAAAGTGAAAAAATTGATTCTTGGGTAGTTTCTGCGATTGAACAATCAGGATCACCATTTTATCCAAATATAATATATTCAAAATATGTAGATTTTGACATATTTGATACATGTTTTGATATTTCAGGTGACCAAATCACAAATAATAAAAATATCACTAATTTTGCAATAGGTCCTGAAGGCGGCTGGTCTAAAGAAGAACTTAAGAATTTTAAGTTTAAATTCATGCTTACAGAATTTAATTTAAGAAGTGAAACAGCAGCTATAACTGCATTATCATTAATAATGTAGGCTAAATGAGTAGTAAATCAGTATTTGAATTAATTTTATCAGGTGAAATTGAATCTGAAATAATTTACGAAGATGATGATATTTTTGCTATTAATGATATTAACCCTGTCGCAAGAGTTCACATTTTAGTTATACCAAAAAAGAAAATTGCGACGATAAATGATTTAAATGACACCGATACCAATTTAGCTGGAAAAATGATTATAGTTGCAAAACGATTGGCTTATGAAACGGGTATTGACGGTACTGGCTATAGATTAATTTTTAATACAAATGATGATGCAATGCAGACTGTTTTCCATATTCATTTACACTTAATTGGTGGGGAGAAGTTAAAAGATATTTAATGAATATTGAAAAAATAATTCCGCTAGATTACGAACTTATTGATATTTTTGGTGTAAACGATAAGAATTTAAAATTTCTCAAATCAAATTTTAAAAAAGCAAACATTAATGTAAAGGGAAATGTTGTCTATATATCAGGTGATCAAAAAACAACATCTGAAATTTTACAAATCTTTGATGAGATGCTTTTAATTGCCAATAGAGGTGACATAATAGAAATTGAAGATTTGAAATTAATTTCGTCAATTAAAAACGAACAAATATCTGTATCTAGTACAAGCAGTAATGTGTTAATTCACAATAATAAAAGTATTAAAGTTAAAAACCTTAATCAACTTAAATACTTGGATACAATTGAAAACTCTACAATTACATTTGGCATTGGTCCTGCTGGAACAGGAAAAACTTTTCTAGCTGTCGCCAGTGCAGTAAAAATGTATTCTACTGACCAAATAAAAAAGATTATTTTAACAAGGCCTGCAGTTGAAGCGGGGGAGAGACTAGGTTATTTACCAGGAGACTTATCTCAAAAAATTGATCCGTATTTAGTTCCACTTTTCGATTCCTTAGAGTATTTTTTTGGAAATGAAACTTTACAATATCTTATTGAAAAAAGAAATATTGAGATTGTTCCGCTCGCTTACATGAGAGGCAGAACTTTAAATGATGCATGCATAATATTAGATGAGGCCCAAAATGCTAAAGTTAGTCAAATAAAGATGTTTTTAACAAGATTAGGTGAAAATTCAAAAATGATAATTACTGGAGATGAGTCTCAAATAGACCTTTTAAATAAAGACTTTTCTGGTCTAAAAAAAACTAGAAAGAGTATTTCAAATATCGATGAAATTTCGGTAGTAGAATTTCAAAATACTGATATTGTTAGAAATAAGATTGTTTCAAAAATTTTAGAAGTTTTTCCAGATAAATAATGAATATTTACTTTACACATTTAAGAAAAATATTATATATATTATTATTTTCTGCAGCTGTGTGGTTTATTTCTTTTACTTTATTTCCTGAAAATCAAATTATTAAAATTGAAGTTGGCGACACCTCACCTGCTACTTTTTCTGCTCCTAGATTTATATCAATTATTGACGATAATGAAACTGAAAATCTAAGAAATATAGCTATTGAAAATGTATCCCCTGTATATTCGATTGATTCTAAAGTAAATATACAAGTGATAGATGGAATTACTGAAATGTTTTTAACGGTTATAAAGGCGCGTACAGAAGAAGTCCTTATAACCGACAATGAATCAAACCCTGAACAATCAATTTCTACTGTCACAATTGTTGACTTAAGTAAAGTTGATCAAATTTCAAAAATAAAATCATCTCTTTTATTTTCCACTATTTCAACTTCTGCAATCGAAGTTTTGGTTGAAATTTCAAATGTTGATAAGAAAAATTCCTCTAACTTTCTTACACAGATTGAATTTGAATCAAAAAATCAGGCTAATAGATTGCTTTCTAATGGTATAAACAATGAAAACTTAAATCAAATAAGGCAAACTATTGTTCAGACCCCTCCAAATCTAAATCTTCCAAGCGAGCTTTATGTTATTGTTCCAGAAGCACGAGTAAGATCTATGGTTAGTGAAATAGTTGCAGAAAACTTAGTTGCAAATCAAAAACTTGAAGAAGAGTTATGGAATGATCAAAAAAATAAAGCTTCTGAAAATATTGAACCTGTTAATATTCAATTTTTTAAAGATGAGATTGTCGTGAGTGAAGGACAAATTATAAATGATGTTAAGTACCAAGCGTTGGATGAATTTGGTTATCTTTCAGGTGAATCAAGAACTGTTCAAACTGCAGCAATTCCAATAATATTTTCAGTCTTTTTAGTTCTTTATGTACTTTTGTGGAGACTAAGAGACTCAATATGGAAAAATGATAATGAATTACTGCTAATGCTTACTTTAATTCTTGTTTCTTCTCTTTTTTTAAGAGGTGTATCTTACTTCTCCCAACAATCTGATTTTGATTTTGTTCAATATGCACTTCCTATTTCTTTTGTTGGAATTATTTCAGTCACACTTTTAAATTTAAGAGCCACCTTAATTCTGTCTTTATCTAGTTCTCTTTTAGCCCTAGCTGGAGGTGGAAATATTGGACTAGTTGCACTTGGAGCTCTAGGTACGATCATTCCCGCTATATTTCTGTCTGAAGATACAGATAGGGCGTTATTAAGAGAGAGAATAATTTATATATCATTAACCCAACCTTTGTTAGCTTTCGGAGTTTATTTTTTCCTAAGAGACGATGCAAATATTACTCAGATACTGGTACTTTCATTTCTGAGTGCTTTAATTGCCAACTTAGCTGCTTTTTCATTAACTTCTTATATTGAAAGTATATTTAGATTAACTTCTAATTTTAAATTATCTGAATTAGCAGATAGGAATCACCCAGCTTTGAGGTATTTAGAAGAGAATGCTTTAGGAACATTCAATCACTCTTTAGTAGTTGGTACTTTAGCTGATAGAGCTGCAAATCAAATCGGTGCAAATAGTCAATTAGCTAGAGCAATGGCTTATTATCATGATATAGGCAAGACAGAGAACCCTACAATGTTTGTAGAGAATCAAATTGGATATTCAAACCCCCACGAAAATTTCTTACCTTACGAATCTGCCAACATAATAAAAAATCATGTTACAGAGGGAGTTAAGCTCGCAAAAAGATTTAAAATTCCTGAAATAGTTTACAAAGGTATTATCGAACATCATGGTGATGGGGTCATAAGATATTTTTATGAAAAGGAAAAATTAGAAAATAGCGATGTCTTAAAAAAAGATTTCAGACATTTAGGGCAGAAGCCATCCTCTAAAGAATCTGCAATTTTAATGCTCGCAGATTCTTTAGAAGCTGCTTGTAGAGCTATCTTTATGGTTGAAGATGCGGATGAAGAAAAAATTAAAAATGTCATTGAAGAAATATTTAATGAAAAAATTTCTGATGGTCAACTCAGCAAAGCCCCTATAACATTTGGAGAGTTAAGTATCATTAAAGAATCATTTCAAAAAAGTCTTGAAGGTTTATATCATCAGAGAGTACTCTATCCTGAAATCTCCGAAGAAGAATAATTTATTTTGAGATTTAATTACAGTGGTTATTTTTATAATTTAGAAAAAGAAGGATTTAATACTGTAAAAAATGAATTTGAAAAATTTTTTAAATTATCAGATAATTTTACTTTATTTATCCATTCTATTTCCGCTCAAACTTCAAGAAAATTAAATTATAAAAATTTTAATAAAGATTATCCTACAGATGTTCTGACGGTCCCCCTTTATACCAATTTAAGTGAGATAAAGAAGCTTGATAAAAATCGTAATGAAGTACTTGGAGACCTGTTTCTTAATAGAACATTAATTAAAGAAAATGCTAAAAGATATGACAAAAAACTAGTTGAAGAGTATCAGCTAGTTTTACTTCATGGATTGTTACACTTAATTGGGTATTCCCATAATTATCAAAATAAATTAAGTGGAATTGAGGAGAAAATACTTAAAAAGGTTTGGAATGAATAATAAAGAACAATCTCTTAAACATCTAGCTGTAATTATGGATGGAAATGGAAGATGGGCTTTAAATAAAGATTTGCCAAGGACTTCCGGACATGCAGAAGGAGAGCACTCACTTTCTAGAACTATTGATTGGGCCATTACTAATAAAATAAAATGGCTTACAGTTTATGCTTTTTCTACTGAGAATTGGTTACGCTCATCAGATGAAGTTGATTATTTAATGTTTTTTAACAGGGATATTCTTATTCGAAGAAGGGATGAATTTAATGATAAAGGTGTAAAATTTCGATTTCTTGGGGATTTGAGTGATCAAAAAATTCCTAATGAAAATAAAAAATTAATGAAAGAAACAGAAGAAGTTACAAAAAATAATAGTAATTTAAATTTAGTTTTTGCTTTTAACTATGGTTCACACAATGAAATCCATAGTGCAGTTATGGATCTACATAATAACAATCTTGAAAAAGTATTATCTCTTCAGGAAATTGCAGATAGTTTCTATAGCTATTTTCAATACCCCGACATTCCATATCCGGATCTTCTACTTCGCACTGCCGGAGAGGAACGCATAAGTAATTTCTTGCTTTATCAACTTGCTTATACTGAATTAATTTTTATTGATACATTATGGCCTGATGTAAATCAAGACATATTAGACAATGTATTACTAGAATTTAAGTCAAGGAATAGAACGTATGGAAAAAACTAATAAAGAGTTATTTGAAAAAATTGTAACAATTTCTCAATCTAGGGGTTTTGTATTCAATTCTTCTTCAATTTATGGAGGGTTAAGAAGTTCTTATGACTATGGCCCCCTTGGCGTTAGTTTAAAAAACAATATAGCAGCTAGTTGGTGGCAAGATATTAATAATGATGATAGTTTATCAATATATCCTGTAGACACTGCAATAATACAAAGTTCTGAAGTTTGGAAAGCATCCGGACATTTAGCTGAATTTTCAGACCCTATGGTTGATCATAAACCAACAGGTGAAAGATTTAGAGTAGATCAGGTGCCAGATGGCTTAAAGAAAGAAGACTTAACAGAGCCTCGCCATTTTAATCTTATGTTCGAAACTAATATAGGTCCAGTTAAAAATGAAAACTCATCCGTTTACTTAAGACCAGAAACTGCTCAGGGTATATTTGTAAACTTTGAAAATGTTTTAAGAACCATGAGAGCAAAGTTGCCATTTGGCATAGCAAATATTGGTAAATCGTTTAGGAATGAAATAACACCTGGACAGTTTATTTTTAGAACTAGAGAGTTTGAACAAATGGAAATTGAGTTTTTTTGCAAAGAAGACGATCAAGAACAGTGGTTTAATTTTTGGATAAATAAGAGACTCGAATGGTATAAGTCATTGGGAATTTCTGAAGATAAGTTGAGAATACGAACCCATGAAGAAAACGAGCTTGCTCACTATGCTTCAAAAACATCAGACATTGAATTTATGTATCCATGGGGTTGGGGAGAGTTGGAAGGTATTGCAAATAGGGGAACTTTTGATTTAACATCTCACGAAAGGGAAAGCGGAAAAGACCTTACATATTTTGATCCAGAATCTAATGAAAAAATTAACCCTGTTGTAATAGAACCAGCCGGTGGGTTGACTAGAACTTTATTTGCTATTTTATGTTCTAGTTATGATGAAGACATTGTAAATGACACTACACGTACTTTATTTAGATTTAACTTTGAAATTGCACCAATTCAAATTGCAATTCTTCCACTTAGTAAAAAAGATAATTTAATTAAAACTGCAAGAGAAATTAAGGCTAAATTAAAAAAAAGTTTTAGAACTGAAATTGATATAACACAATCAATTGGAAAAAGATACAGAAGGCAAGATGAGATTGGAACACCCTATTGTATTACAGTTGATTTTGAGACTCAAGACGATGATTCTGTAACTATAAGAAATCGAGATACTATGAACCAGGAAAGAGTTGAAATTAACAAACTGCATGATTATTTTGAGAATAACTAATGGGTATCGCAAGAAATTCTATTGAAGATTTAAAGAAAAGAACTAAGATTAGCGACTTTATACTCTCTACAACTACAGGGAAGCTCAGGGGATCTAAAGGTATGGCACTATGCCCATTTCATGGTGAAAAAACTGCAAGTATGAGCTTTACTGATGTGGAAAATTTATTTCATTGCTTTGGGTGCAAAATGGGTGGCGATGTTTTTAAATACATACAAGAAATAAATAATCTGGAATTTCAGGATGCAGTAGAATTTGTGGCCGATAATTATGGTTTTAAACTCTCATATACCGACACTGGACAAAACGAGGATTTTAAAAAATATCAGGCCAAAATGAACATCATTAGTGATTACTTTAAAGAAATAATAGAGTCTAAAGTATCCAAAAAGGCACTAGATTATTTAAAATCTAGGGGTTATGACTTTACAGATGTTAAAAAATACAACGTATCTTTTATAGATAGTGATATAGAAAAATTTCAAAAATATTGTAAAAAAAATGAAATAAATAACCAAGATTTAAAACGTCTTGGTTTTATGAGCAGTAATGGTAATTTTCTATTTAAAAATAGAATATTATTCCCAATCCTTAATATTCGAACAGAGATAGTTGCCTTTGGAGGTAGAGCATTAGACGACTTCGGACCAAAGTATTTAAATTCATCGGAGTCACTTTTGTATAAAAAAAATAAAAACTTATATTTTACAGAGGATTTCATTTCTTCAATTAAAAAGAAAGGCTATGTTTTTTTGGTTGAAGGATATTTTGATGTCCTTGCGTTAAACAAACTAGGATATTCAAATGTTGCTTCTCCATCTGGTACCGCCTTAACTACTCAACAATTAGATGTTATATCAAGGTATACAAAAAAAATATTACTATGTTTTGATAATGACGAAGCCGGCTTAGCTGCTACAGAAAGGGTGCTTGAAATAAGAAATCAATTAGGAAGTAAACTAGAAATTAATTGCTTGAACCTTCCCCAGAACTATAAAGACTTGTCTGAATTATTTGAAAATAATCCTAAGTCATTTAAGGAATTGCTTAAAGATAATTATGAATTAGTAGAGTTTTTAATAGATAAATCTCTTTTAGCTAATAATGATAAACAGCGTATATTTAAGTATTTCCAAAAATTATCACGACACTTAAGTCCACTTGAGATTGATGTGTCTCTTGATTTACTTGCTAAAAAAATTAATACTTCTAAAGATATATTAAAAAGAGAGCTAAATTTTCAATCTAAAAATCAAATTGATATTGTCAAACCATCTAAAGAGCCAAAATATACAAATACTCATTTGGTCTTTCAAGATATTGTTACTGCTGAAATTGTAAAAAGCAACTTTAGTTTTAACGAACAGGTTTCAGAAATTCTTAATTTAAGTGTTGAATTCTCAAAAATTATAGATGAATTGGAAAAAGATGGTGACAAAGATAATCAGTATAAAAATATTTCATACACTTCTGAGCAATATTCTGAGTCTATATCACGTCTTTACTTACATTACGCAAACTTAAAAATTGATAAACTTATAGAAGAGTTCGAATTATCTAAAAATAAAGATTTTTCTCTTTTGCAATCTGTAGAAGATATTAAAAAGAAAATAGAAATTTATCAGAGTACCCTTTAATTCATAGTATTATTAATTTGCTATCCGAGGTAGCTCAATTGGCAGAGCAGCGGACTGTTAATCCGTTGGTTGTGGGTTCAAGTCCCACCCTCGGAGCTATATAATCAAATTTTTACTATAATTAAATCGAATGGAGGAAAATGAATTATCTTGAAGAAGTAGAAAAAAGAGCTGAAGGAAAAGACCTATCTACATTAGGTGGATCAGTTAAATTTGTTGTAGGAGATAGTATTGTCATGATTGATGGCCCTAGTGGCGAAATATCAACTGATGATAATGAAGCTACATGCACTATAACGACTGATGCTGAAACAATGCAAGCCATAATGGATGGATCATCGAGTCCTCAAGCAGCTTTTATGACTGGAAAACTAAAAGTTGCAGGTGATATGAGTATGGCGTTAAAGATTCAATCAGTAATTTCATAAATATTAGGGCCTGTAGCTCAGTTGGTTAGAGCAACGGACTCATAATCCGTCGGTCGTAGGTTCGAGTCCTGCCAGGCCCACTTGTTTAAACAAACAGTGCGTAAAAATATAAGCTTAAAATTAATAAGTAGCTTACTAGGTCTTTCTTTAATTATTCCCCCTAGTATCGGTAAGTTTTCAATATTAGAGTTTTCCGACATTCCAATAATTTTATTGTTTCTTTATTTATTACTTTTATCGTTTAAAGATTTGAATCTTAAGAAAAGTGACGATTATCCTTGGTTGTTTATAATTTTTAGTTTACTTATATTTTTTCTATCAGATGGATTTAACTCCACAACACTTAGATTTTTATTCTACGTAATAATTGGTTTCTTGTTTAAAAAAATTATAAACAAATGCAGCAGCGAAGAGGCATTAGCTTTATTTGATCCTTTAATAATTATTAGTGTAATCAGTTTTATTGCATTCTTAAGTCAGCAATCTTTCTTGAATAATTCTATAGGATGGGTATCTAACTATTCCGATACTGCAAATATACTTTTGTCAGGAAGGCTTGCAGGCTTTCAAGGTTCGGGACCAAATGTAGCAGGCACTATTTTTGGCCTAATGACTATCTTATATTTTTATAATTTTAAATTATCTGCCAAAAAATACTATTTGTATTTCACTACTTTAAATCTCTTTTTATTTCTTATCACTTTCTCAAGAGGTAGCTATGTTTCTTTTCTTGTTGTATCTCTTTTATTTATTTTTCTAAAGATGAATTCAATGAAAGTTCAATTATTATATCTCGCTAGTATTTTCTTATTTGTTTTAAGTTTTTTATACCTTGGTCCATCTAGCTATATTTTAAAAGAGAATGACAGGTCTCTTTTAGCCAATATTGCAATATCAAATATTGAAATACTTAGTGGGGTTGGGGGAGGAAATTACGTTAGTAAAATATATGAACCGTATCTACTTTCTATAAATCCCGATATTCTAAAAGAAAATTTAAACATTCAATTAAATAAAGTTGAGCTAGGTATTACCCCTTTAGAATACAGAGATTCTGATATTGATTTTTATATTGGTACATCTGGTGGAGGTTATGAAATCTTACAGCAATACTTTATAGCAAAACCTTGCTCAGACGATAGAAATACTTGTCAATACTTTAGAGTTGATAATGAAATAGTATCTAATTTTTTAAAAATTTTTAAAACTGATTCAATATTTGATATTGAAAAAGTATTAGAAATCTGTAAAGAATTCGACAACCAAGAATTAATTACCAGAGGAGAATTTGCTTGTATGGCCTACAAACTTAAAATATTAGGTACAGATTATTCAGATTTTAATTTTGTAGATATAGATGATAAACAGCAAAACATTTATTTCAGCTATTTATATTCAAATAAAATATTTGTAGAGTGTGAGGTTGGAAAAATTTACTCATGTAAGGATAGACCATTAGCTATTGGTGAACTTTCAGTAATCGTTGAATCTTTGTTCGTAAGAGAAAATATATTACCCGAAGAGAATTTGTATCAGTTTTGTAGTGAATGTAAGTTTAGAAATATTGAAGGATTTATAAAAATAAAATACGATAAATATGACTTTATAT
>Ga0222715_10002733_pt1 | contig 16004 bp, 11 predicted proteins | sample C33_9DmetaG_FD_165056 | JGI IMG/M metagenome (GOLD analysis project Ga0222715, IMG submission 165056) | Estuarine water microbial communities from San Francisco Bay, California, United States - C33_9D | ecosystem: Environmental > Aquatic > Marine > Unclassified | place: USA: California... | reverse complement strand
CTACTGAAACGGAAATCGAAACATTGCTGCCTGCAGAAAACGCCCAACCGGCTAGAGTCAGGTCTTCGTCGACCAATTGAATGTTCGGGCCCGGTGAGTCCACGCTGCATTTAATCTTGCCTCGTGATTTCTTGGTTGGCATTGGGCTTACCGAAGAGTTATTGGAAGCCTCGGCTGTGACTCTGCTTACGGGGGCCGCGGTCGAGCGTGCGACAAAACTCTTCACTCTTCTTGAAATATAGCGATAGGGTTTGGTGATTCGCCACGAGAATGAATTGAGGACGGCAGTGAGATGCTGTGACAGATTCTTGTTCTCTTGCGCCAAATTTTCTAAACCGCGGCGTAGCTCATCTGTCGCCTGCTGCAGAGAATTAACTTGAGTTTGAAGGTTATTGGCATGCGCTCGAGCATCTTCGCGCTGCGCTGTGAGCGCTCGCGCATCTTCGCGCTGCGCTGTGAGAGTCTCTTCAAAAGAGCCTCGTTCGTTCTCAAAACTTGCAAGGAGTTCGCGCCTCGCCTGTTCCGCTTCCGCGCCCAGCTGCTGCAACGCAGCCTGATACTCTTGTTGCGAGAGGCGTAGATGTTTGTGCAGATCTGCTATTTCGTCGGAAGAATCAAAGGTGCCAAAGACTTCGTTGAGCTCCGCAGGGCTCCAGGTGGGCGCCCATTTGGCGAGGACTTTTTCGCGCCACCTAGCGCTCAGGCTTTCTGCCTCGTATTTTTCTCGCTCGGTCTCTACCGCCGTTTCTGAATCCCCGCCTGCTCGGTAGAAGGCCGTGACTTCGTCTACATGAGTGAAACTGCCGTGTTCGGCGACCTGCAGCCAAAAATCCCAGTCTTCATAGATATCGAGGCTCTCGTCTACGCGGCAGCCAGCGGTTAACACTCGGCGTCTAAATAGCACCGAGTGGATTGGCATAAAGTTGTCGCGCCTTAGAAACGCGAGATCGAATTCGCGGGAAAAGAATTCGTCGAGCAGCTCACCGCTGGCAGACGTGCGCTGAGTGGTACTGTAGGCCGCGACCGCGGCTGGATTATTCTGTAGTGCGCGGACCAGATTTTCGATGTGCGTTTCAGAGATCCAGTCGTCATCATCCAGAAACATGACGAACTCGCCGGTCACCGCAGCGAGCCCAGCGTTTGCTGCTTTGGGCCGACTCAGCGGAGAGCCGGTGGACACAAGCGTCTGACTTGGCCCAAGCTCAAGCGACGGCAATCCGTCTCCGCGTGCATCGACGATGAGAGTCTCAATGTTTGTGTGGCTCTGTGCAGAAAGCGATGCGAGCGCCTCGACGAGTTCAGCTCGTCCGACGGTGCGGACGACAATTGAGACGAGAGGCGGCGCGGTAGTCACGAGTTAGTTCGACTTATGCAAGATAGCCCCGACAACATGGCATATGAAGTCGAGGAACAGGGTGTCGAGGCTAGTATTGAAATAGTCTTCGGACTCGTTGCCGAGCGCGAGAAGCGCGATTACTTCTGATTCGTGCATTATCGGGCAGAGTGCGGTCGAGCCAACGCGATCGCTCGTTGCCCCGAACAGATTCTCGATGCTGCTCCGAGGGATCGCACCGCAATGCGTACGCCTGAGGCGGAACACGTCGGCGAACTCTTCGGCAAGCTTCTCGGCATTCTCTGTGCGAACACCCTCGGAGATTTTGAGACCCGGGCGCGCGACGACAATAATTTCGCAGGCATCGACGCTTCCAAGCGCAGTGAGTTTGTCTTGTGTGATTTCAGCGACTTCGGTTGCATCCCTTGCACGCAATAGGGAAAGCACCAAATCTCGGGTGACATCAAAAAGCTGATCGTTATCTCGTGCATTGGCCAGCAGCGAACCTAATTTTTGTCGCGCCTCTTGTCCGCGTTCACGAAGAATCACCACCTGTCGCTCCAGAAGCGATATGGCCTTGCCACTCTCATGCGGAAGTCTGAGATCGGCGAGTAGTTCGGTTTGGCTTTCGAAAAACTCAGGGTTGGTGCGTAAATACTCGGCAACCTGTGCGGCGCTGAGCGCCTGCGGGGAATCGCTCTTTGGCGCCATAACGTCCGCATCACTCCCGTTCTCTAAGGCGCTCGATGTATCAGTCGCAGTGCCCTCGGAGGAGTTTACGCCTGTCAACTTCGCTGAGTCGTTCGCCGTCGTTACTTTATCGGTCATCGCTATCTGATTCCTATTTAACTCTTACTATTTCTTCTTACTTCTTCATATTTCTGCGAGAGGCAGGCGCGAGATTATCGAGCGCTTTGTGCAACGTTAATCATTAGGCAATTCGAGCGTGCCTTCGTAGACAGTAGTAGCCGGCCCTGTCATGAGAACTGGCGTCCCGTCTCCGTGCCAAGCGATTGCCAGTCTGCCGCCGCGAACCTCTACCTCGACCGGCGACGTAAGCAGTCCCTGCCTGCAGCCGCTTACGACCGCTGCACAAGCGCCAGTGCCGCAGGCGAGCGTCTCGCCTGAACCGCGCTCGAAGACTCGAAGACGAATACGCTGCGCGTCCATCCTCTGCATAAAACCGACATTGACGCCTTTCGGAAAACTGCTGTGCGCACCGAGCGCCGCACCGAGACCCGCTACATCTACTGCGTCTAGGTCACTCACTACGATAACCGCATGTGGATTCCCCATCGACAGTGCCGAGAACTCAACGCGCTGGGTTGTTGACGCGGCCACGAGCTCGCAGGAGTAGCGCCCGTCATCCTCGCTCACCACCTGCTCTGATGCAAAAGGCAGACTCGCCGGGGCGAAGTCTGGTTCTCCCATGTCGACCGTAACCACGCCGGCGTCTGACAGCTTGAGACTCAGCAGGCGATTGACTGTTTCAACTCTGATGGGGTTTTGCGTGGTCAGACCTTTTTCATGCACATACTTAGCGAAACAGCGCGCGCCGTTGCCGCAGTGTTCCACCTCACTGCCGTCGCGATTGAAAATGCGGTAGCGAAAATCGGCGTCGGGTCGGGTCGCAGGCTCAATCTGCAAAAGTTGATCGAAGCCGATGCCGCGCTGCCTATCGGCAAATAGCGCAATCTGCTCGGCACTTAGGCTATGCGGCTGCGAGACACAGTCGACCACGATAAAGTCGTTACCAAGGCCGTGCATTTTCGTAAAGGGAAGTCGCATCTTCTAGTTATCGGCCGGTTGCCGATTCGCTGTCGGGTTGGCTTTTGGCGCCTAATTGCAAAAGTGACTCTAGGGACAGCTGGTGGTCGATTGTCTCCCGCGCGCGGACAATCTGAAATACATCGCCGTCCACCATCACTTCAGCGACGCGGTTTCGGGTATTGTAATTGGAACTCATTACGAAGCCGTAGGCACCCGCAGAGCGCACCGCCAAAAGGTCGCCGGCTGCAATCCTGAGCGGGCGATCTTTACCCAGAAAATCGCCAGATTCGCACACTGGCCCGACGACATCGAACTGGAGTTCTGGGCGCGATTCGTCAGCTCTCAGTTCGACCGGAATGATCTTCTGCCACGCGCCATAAAGCGCCGGTCGCAAAAGGTCGTTCATCGCGCCATCGACGATGGCAAAATTCTTATGCTCATTACATTTTATGTATTCGACGCGCGTGACGAAAACGCCCGCGTTCGCCGCGATCGAGCGGCCAGGCTCGACCATGAGCGTGAGATTGCGCGAGGCGAAGCGACCGCGGACCGCAGCAATCAACTCGTCCGGCAGAGGAGGCTCCTCGCCATCATAAGGGACGCCGAGGCCGCCGCCCATATCAAAATGCTTGAGATGAATACCCTCTGTTGCCAGTGTGTCGACCATGACGAGTAGCCGATCGATAGCGTCGAGAAATGGCGCAACGCTCGTGAGCTGCGAGCCTATGTGGCAGTCGATACCGACTAATTCGAGCCCCGGCAGGGCGGCTGCGCGGCGATAAACACCGAGCGCTTCGTCGCTAGCAATGCCGAATTTATTCTCTTTGAGTCCGGTAGAGATGTAAGGGTGTGTGCCGGCATCAACGTCTGGATTCACTCGCAGCGAGATTGGCGCAACAACGCCCGCTGCGGTCGCGATGCGGCTGATGCGCTCGAGCTCTGCCTCGGATTCGACGTTAAAGCAGTGGATACCGACATCAAGCGCGAAGCGAATCTCGTCTTCAGTTTTTCCGAGGCCAGAAAAGATCGTTTTTGCTGGGTCGCCGCCCGCACGGAGGACGCGCTGAAGCTCTCCGCCCGACACGATGTCGAAGCCCGCGCCGAGACGAGCGAGCACATCAAGCACCGCTAGGTTTGAGTTAGCCTTAACGGCGAAGCAGATCAGACTCGGCTGGTCGGCAAGCGCTTTTTCATAGGCACGATAGTGACGTTCGAGCGTTGCGCGTGAGTAAACATAGCAAGGAGTGCCAACGGCCTCGGCGATCTGGGAGAGCGGCAGATCTTCGGCGAAGAGGCTCTCGCCACGATAGTTGAAATGATCCATTGTTTGGTCTCTGAGTCGCTTTGCTAGTAAAACTGCGCGCTGATAGCTTGCGTTTGTTCGGGTCGCGTAAGGCCGCCTTTCTGCCCGCAGCCGCCTAGCAGGCTCGTGAACAGGCACAAAATAAGCAGCGCTCGGGCCACGCCGGCTCGCTTCGGCAGCAACCGCCGATCGTCAACTAAGCGTCTGCAAAATCTCATGGTGTTCTTGGCCTCTAATAGACTCGTAAAACGGGCACCTTTTATAACCGTGCGAGAAAAAGAAGTATAACTGCGAGAATCGAATAAACCCAGATCAAAGTCGAAGGTGCCCACCCGGAAGGCGAGCTATGGCGACGCGTCGCAGGAATTTTCGCGCGGACCCCCTCTTCCCTTGAAAATAGTCACCCCCGCACCTATATTCCTCCGGTCTGCGTGCGAAGGCACTCACTGCTCAACAAAAAAAGGAAGGCAAGCGATGATTGAGATCACTCATCTAAGCAAACAGTTCGAGCAATTTACCGCCGTCGATGACCTCAGCTTTAAGGTTGCAGAAGGCGAAGTGCTCGGGTTTCTCGGTCCAAATGGCGCTGGGAAATCGACAACGATGAAGATTATTACCGGCTTTCTCGCCCCAACCTCAGGCTCGGTAACGGTCGATGGCCACAATCTTGCAACAGACGCACTCGCTGCAAAGGCGCTGATGGGCTATCTGCCCGAGGGCGCGCCGTCATATGGTGATATGACGACACTCGATTTTCTCCGCTTTGTGGGCGAGGTTCGTGGCTACCGCGGCGATGAGCTCGTTAAGCGCGTCGGGCGCGTGCTTGCAGAGGTCGAGCTCGAGAAGGTCGCCTTGCAGAAAATCGAAACGCTGTCTAAGGGGTTTAAACGCAGGGTCGGCCTCGCACAGGCGATTATGCACGACCCGAAGGTGCTGATTCTTGATGAGCCAACCGATGGTTTAGACCCTAATCAGAAGCAGCATGTACGCGAACTCATAAAAAATCTTGCCCGCGATAAAATCGTGATCATCTCCACTCATATACTCGAAGAGGTATCCGCGGTTTGTACTCGCGCGGTGATCATCACCCAGGGGCGATTGGTCGCCGACGGAACGCCCGCTGAGCTCGAAGCGAGCTCCAAATATCACCAAGCCGTGAGTCTGCGCTTGGCGCAGCACACTGACGTGAGCGCCCATCTAGACTCGCTCTCGGATGTCGCAGGCATCGAGATTGACGCCGAGGATGCGCTCAGCATGCGCATATTGGCACGTCCTGGTAAGTCGATTTACGGTCAGGTCGCAACCCTCGCGCAGGAACAAAACTGGCCGGTTGCGGAAATGACAGTGGCCCGTGGACAGCTCGAGGATGTTTTCAAACAAGTAACCGCAGGAGGAGCACGCCGTGGGTAATCTCAGCGTTATCTTCAAACGCGAGCTAGCAAGCTATTTTGCGACACCGCTCGCGTACATTTTTATTGTTATTTTTCTGATTACAAATGGCATTTTCACGTTTGAACTCGGCGGATTCTATTTGCGTGGACAGGCCGATTTATTGCCGTTTTTTAGTTTTCATCCTTGGCTTTACCTGTTCATGGTTCCTGCCATCGCGATGACACTGTGGGCTGACGAGCGCAAAACCGGCACGATCGAATTGTTGCTTACGCTCCCAGTGCGCCTCAAAGATGCAGTGCTCGGAAAATTCCTCGCCGCGTGGGCACTAATGGGAATTGCGCTCGCGCTCACGTTTCCCATTTGGATTACAGTCAATTACCTCGGCGATCCTGATAACGGCGTGATAGTTGCGGCTTACCTCGGCAGTTGGTTTATGGCCGGTGGCTTTTTAGCTATTGGCTCTTGCATGTCAGCGGCGACAAAGAATTCTGTTATTGCGTTTATCCTGACCGTTAGCCTCTGCTTCGTTTTCGTAATTATGGGGTCTCCTATCCTGCTTGAAGCTTTCCCCGCCTGGGTACCACAGGTGGTGGTGGATGCCTTCGCGGCGATGGGGTTTTTGACGCATTACGACTCGATCGCCAAGGGAGTATTAGACCTTCGCGATTTGCTGTTCTTTGCCGTATTCATAAGCGCATGGCTTGTTGCGAGCGCTATCGTTATCGAAATTAAGAAGGCAAACTAGGGGGAGACTGCAGATGACTAAAGCTAAGTTTTTATTCTCGGGCACGGGCCTCCTTTCGGTCGCGGTATCGCTACTCATTGCGGTAGGCCTCATTAGCGCATTTCCGAGCGTGCGCATCGATCTAACCGAGGACGAGTTGTTCTCGCTTGCGGATGGCACCCGCAACATCGTCTCTGGTCTTGAAGAGCCAATTGAGCTCATCTTTTTCTATAGCGAATCGGCAACGGAGAACCAGCCGCAGATACGCAGCTACGGTACACGCGTGCAGGAGTTACTCCGCGAGATAGTGATAGCGAGTAACGGCAATCTGTCGCTTAGAATCGTGGATCCAGAGCCGTTCTCGGAAGAGGAAGACCTTGCAACACAGTATGGAGTTCAGCCTGTCCCCGTTACCCAAGGCGGGCCGGGGATCTACTTTGGTCTCGTCGCCGCGCAGCTAGACAACGACCCTGCGCTGCAAGTGTCCGAAACGATGCCGCTGATTCGTCCTGATCAAGAGCAGTTTCTTGAATACGAGTTTATGAAGCTGGTTACCCGCGTAGCGAATCCAGATCTGCAGGTTATCGGCTTGCTTACGACGCTCGACATAGACGGCGGTTTCGATCCCATGACGGGGCAGGCGACACAGCAGTGGATGATTACCGATTTCATTCGTCAGCTCTATGAGCTGCGCCGCATAGAGACCGAGGCCGAGTCAATCGACGATGATGTCGACATACTGATGATTGTGCATCCAGAGGGTCTCTCCGAACAGACGCTCTACGCGATAGATCAGCACGTGATGCGAGGGGGCAAAACGCTTGTCTTCTTAGACCCGACCGCCGACTCGATGGTGTCTCGTTCGGCGCGCGGCTCGATGATTCCAGCCGGAATGCGCTCCGATCTACCTGGGTTGCTCGAGGCATGGGGCGTCGACTACTCGCCAGACAAAGTGCTTACTGACAACACACTCGCCCTGCGAGTGCAGATGGGCCAGGGTTCGCGCCCGGTTGCGCACATCGGTATGATCGGCGCGAATCGAACCGCGCTTGCCGAAGACGACATTATTACGCGACGCCTCGAAAATCTAAATCTTTCGTCAGCGGGTGCGTTAGCACCGCGTGAAGGCGCGACGACGCGTTTCGAGTCGCTCATTCAGTCGTCGAGCGACGCAATGTTAATGGACGCCTCTTTACTCGAAGATGTTTTGGACCCTTCAGTCTTATTCGACGAGTTTGTTTCGGCAAACGAGCGCTATACAATCGCCGCGCGCATTAGTGGCGTGATCGCGACAGCGTTTCCTGACGGGCGGCCCGTGAGTGCGAGTGCAGAGGCTGAGGCGACCGAAGATGAAGCTGTCGCGGATGATGCCGGTAGTGAAATCGGGAGTAGCGAAGAGGAGAGTACCGAGATCGATCCACTGCAAGGACATCTCGCTCAGACCGACGGCGAGACAAACATTCTAGTCTTTGCCGACACCGACGTTCTGACCGACCGTCTGTGGGTACAGGTCGCGCAGTTCTTAGGGCAAAGAATTCCCCAGCCCTATGCCAATAACGGAGATTTCGTTATTAATGCGCTCGACAATCTCAGCGGCGGCGCCGACCTTGTGAGTATCCGCAGCCGAGGTCGTTATTCTCGACCCTTTGAGCGCGTTGTTAAAATGCAGCGCGAGGCTGACGATCGCCTGCGCACCGAAGAGGCAGCGCTGCTAGAGAGACTCGCTGCAACCGAAGAGCAGTTGGCTGCGCTGAACACGGGTGAGAATGGCCAACCACTGGGTCAGCTAACACCCGAAATTCAGGCTGAAATAGATCGATTCAATGCAGAGTTGCTCGACACTCGCCGTAGCCTCCGCGACGTGCAGTTTCAGCTTACAGCTGATATCGAAGAGTTAGGCTCTAACCTGAAATGGTTTAACACCGCAGCGATTCCGATGTTGCTTACCGTGTTAGCCCTGTTTATTAGTTTGACACGCGCGCAGCGTCGCCGCGCGGCGGCTCTGCGTTAATCCGACTCTCTCTGGGTTGGCCTTTGCAGCACTCGCACACTGATGCGAGTGCCCTTGCCGAGCTCGCTCTTGATCTCGAGCGAGCCGCCATGGGCCTGAGCGATAAGGCGGCAAAGATAGAGTCCAAGGCCAAAGCCGCCCGTGTTACGCTGCCTCGAACTGTCTGCGCGGTAGAACGGTTCGCAGACCTGATCGATATGCTCCGGCCCAATCCCCTCGCCTTGATCTTCGACTATGAGAGTTGCACTGGCTTCGTGAAAAATCACCTCGACGCGAAGAGGATTATCCCGTCCGTGTCTAATGGCATTATTAAGCAGATTCGTCAGTAGCAGGCGGATACGTAATTTGTCGATAACAAATTCTCTGTCCTCAGGCGGCAGCACAATCTCGAGCCCGCCTTCGTAGCTAAAATATTGGTCAACAACGGACTCAACAAACTCCGCAAGCTGTACCGGTTCGGCTGAGAGCGCGGTGTGTTCGTCGTTGAGTCGTTCGGCTTCGATGAGGTCGCCAATTAACTGATCTATCTCGTCGATGTCTTCGCGCAGATTCTGCTTTTCGAGACTGTCAGGCATGAATTCAAGGCGCAGCTTCGCCTTGGTGAGCGGCGTGCGTAATTCGTGACTAATGGCGAGTAGAAGCTGGCGTTTCGCTTCGAGCATCGACTGCAGCGAGTCGGCCATGTGATTGATACTGTCGGTCAGCGCGCCCAACTCATCTTGGCGCTCATTGTGCACGCGATAACTCAGGTCTCCGCGACGGATTCGTTCGGCGCCTCGCCGCAGCATGCGCACGGGATCAAGCAGGCGATTGACCATAAAATAGTTAACGAAAAGCACGAAACCCGCGAGAGCAAGGCCGATGTAGAGCGCGGCTAAGTTTGCCACGCTGTCGTCTAGCGAGCGCTGGTAGAGATAAAAATCATAGCCATCGCGGCGTACGACAATCATGTCCTCATTGTCGCTTGAGCGAATCTCAGCATCGTCGGTAAGTGTTCTAACGAACGTCGAATCGTCGAGGTTAAGTCGATTATCGCCGTCCGAACTCCAGCGCATGATCGGGTTGCGGATGTTGATGCTCCAGTCGAGTTCCGCTGCAAGTCGCATCGCGTTGCTCAGATTGGGCGGCGTACCAATGTCCTCGATGATGGATTCGACGTTGCGCGCGAAAAAATCTGGAATAGTTTCTATCGCACCGCTGTCGCGAGTGACGGTCTGAATAGACACGGATATGATAATGAAAAACATTAACACCGTGACGCTGAAAATCGCCAGCAAGCGCAGGAAGAGAGAGTAGCGTATTGTTTGCAGTAAGCCTGCCACGGTGGTTAGCGCTGCTCGCCAATAAACGTGTAACCGCGGCCCCAGACTGTCTTGATAAAGCGAGGCGTCTTAGACGTATCGCCGAGCTTGTGACGCAGGCGACTAACGAGGGTATCAACTGCGCGGGAGAAAAGTTCAGCATCAATGCCGCGAAGGCGGTTCATCAGTTCGTCGCGTGTAAATGTTTTGTTCGGATACTGCATAAATAAAATCAGCAGTTCGTATTCCATGGTCGTCAGATCGAGGACGACCTGGTCGAGTTTGACTTCGCGTCTTGAGGGGTCAACATCGATTCCGTTGATCGGCTTGATATCCCGCATCGAGGCATCGTCGCCGCTTCGGCGGAGGATGTTGTGGATGCGCGCGACGAGTTCCCGTGGCTCGAAAGGCTTCGGAAGGTAGTCATCAGCGCCAAGCTCTAAACCGACGATGCGGTCGGTGACTTCGGCATGAGCGGTTAGCATCAAAATGGGTAGCTGACCGTAGATGGACGATTTAGCGCGGATCTCACGGCATACCTCGAAGCCATCTTTCTCCGGCAACATCACGTCGAGAATAAGAAGGTCTGGTTTGAGCTTCTTAATCATCTCCAAGCCTTTGCTTGGTGCTAGCGCAACGTGTGCCTGCATTTCGTAGCGGGCGAGATACTGAGTAAGCAGATCCCCAAGGTTCTCGTCGTCGTCGATGATAAGTATTTGTTTCATCTTATGTTCCACTTGTCACAGGCCTCGAAATGAGGCGACTGAGCGACGTAACTGCGGCATGCCTTGCCGCAAGTCCAAGCCATTTTGGGTCGCTTTTGGTGAAGCCTGCATAGTACGAATTCGGCTTGCCTAAATCAATTGTGTAGTATGATGACCAACGATCAGAGGCATCCACACCCTGTCGATAAACTTACACCGTGAAGACCGTTAACCCTAGCGTCGTAATTAAGCCTTTAAGCAATCCCTCGAAACGCCTCTATGATCTCTCTCAATAATATTACCCTCATGCGCGGCACCCAGACGCTTATTCGAGAGGCGAGCGTCCTGCTGTCGAGTGGTCAGCGGACGGGTATCATCGGTCGCAATGGCTCTGGGAAAACGAGTCTTTTTAAAGCGCTCGCGGGCGAGATCCAGCTCGAACAGGGCGAGATAGAGATGCCCAACGGGCTGCGCACCGTATCGATGGCGCAGGAAACGCCAGCCAGTGATCGAACCGCGCTAGAGTTCGTCATAGATTCGCATGCCGAGTTCCGAGACCTTGAGAGAAAAATCCAAGCAGCCGAGGAAGGACATAACGACGCGCTTTTGGTGCGACTGCATGCAGAGATGGAGGAGCTTGGCGCTTACGATATTAAGAATAAAGCCGAGCAGTTGCTGTCTGGACTCGGCTTTGACACCGCGCAATTTTCTCGCACGGTAGGCGAGTTTTCCGGCGGTTGGCGAGTGCGCTTGAATCTTGCCGCCGCGCTTATGCGCCCATCCGATCTGCTCATGCTCGACGAACCGACAAACCACCTAGACCTCGAGGCAACCGTCTGGTTAGAGCAGTGGCTGCGCAGCTACCGCGGCACTATTCTGGTCATCTCCCACGACCGTACCTTTCTCGATGCGGTAATCGATCATGTGATAAGTCTGGAAGGGGGTTCGCTCGCCCTTTACCGCGGTAACTACAGTGCCTACGAGCGCCAGCGCGCCGAGCGCATGGCCCTGCAGGCTGCGCTTTATGAGAAACAGCAGCGCAGGCGCGGCGAGATAGAGGATTTCGTTCGGCGTTTTAAAGCAAAGGCTAGTAAGGCCAGACAGGCACAAAGTCGACTTAAAGAGCTCGATCGGATGCAGGACATCGCACCCGCCCATGCTGATTCTCCGTTTCGTTTTTCGTTCCCCTCTGTTGAAACCGATAGCGGCTACCTCATGCAGATCAACAAGCTGGCGTTTGGTTTCGATAAACCCTTGGTCGATCAGGTGACGTTTTCGATACGTGGCGATTCGCGATTCGGTCTGCTCGGCTTCAATGGCAGCGGCAAGTCGACGCTGCTGAAAGTTCTCTCCGGCTCACTTAAAGAAATGGCAGGGGAGATGATCGCGGCAAAGAAGCTTCGCATCGGCTACTTCGCCCAGCACCAAGTTGATGAGTTAGACCAAACGGCCACACCGGTTGCGACCATTCAGGCGCTTGCGAAAAAAGATCCGACGCTCAAGGCGACAGAGCAGGTTATTCGCGACTATCTTGGCGGTTTTGATTTTCGCGGTAGCCGCGTCGATGAGTGTATCGAGCATTTTTCGGGCGGAGAGAAGGCGCGACTCGCGCTGGCGAAGGTTGCCTGGGAGCGTCCGAATCTACTGCTGCTCGATGAACCAACGAACCATCTGGACCTAGAGATGGTGCATGCGCTGACCGTCGCGTTGCAGGAGTTCGAAGGCGCGGTAGTCATCGTTTCCCACGATCGGCATCTGCTCGCCAATACTGTTGACGAATTTTTCTCGATCCATAAAGGCCATTTCGCCGAATTCGATGGCGACCTCGCCGACTATGAGCGCTGGCTTGCGCGCTATAGCGAACAGTCTTCGCCGAAGCCAACGGACAACAGCCCGTTAGTCGACAATAGTGCTGCCGATAAGAAAGCACAGAGGCAGCAGGCTGCGGCTCGAAGGGAGCAGGTAGCTCCGCTGCGAAAACAGGTTAAGGCGCTCGAGACTGAGATGGAGAAATTGCATTCGCGTCTTGCAAAGATCGAGAACGAATTGGGCGACGAGGCGATTTACGCCGAACACAATAAGGCCAAGCTCGCCGAGCGAGTCAAAGAGCAGGGCAGCCTAAAAGCGCAGCTGGACTCTGTAGAGGAGCAATGGCTCGAGCTGCAAGAAGCGCTAGAGGCAGCGCTCTAGCGGAGTGCGCGTGTATACTGTATGTTTTATCGCGCTGCAGTGTGCAGAAGTGTGCAGACGCGAACCGATAAACCGCAAATCAACATACCACAGCGCGACGGACTAAAACTTGGCAGCAGAAATCGAAAACAGCGCGGCGTCAGAGCAACAAGCGAATGGTTTCGCCGCGAGCTGGGTGCTGTACAAACGCCTTCTGGCCTATCTAAAACCGCAGCTGCCTGCGGTGTTCACCAGTATCATCGGCTTTCTCATCTTCGCTGCAACCACCCCACTCGCTGCGGCATGGCTTGGCTGGACTATCGATGCTATCGAGAACAAAGACCTCGACTGGCGCCTTTATAGCCCGCTTCTCTGCATCGCCATTGCATTCATTCGTGGAGTCGGAGGCTTCCTCGGCGGTTACTCGATCGCGCATGTTGCTAACACGCTGATTCATCGCATGCGCGGTCAGATTATGCAGCACACTCTCGAGCTTCCCGTTCGTTTCTTCGATCGCTCCGAGCCGGGACGTCTAATCTCAAAAGTGACCTATGACGTGAATCAGATCACGGGGGCGGTCACTAATGCGGTGACCGTTGTTTTGCGCGAAGGACTCACTGTTATTGGATTGCTCGCCGCGCTTTTCTATGTGGACTGGCAGCTGAGCCTCGCGTTCTTGCTCATCGCACCAGTCGTCGGGAAGACGGTGTCGATCGCGTCGCGATACTTCCGCCGCTATAGCACCCAGATGCAGGACTCGATGGGCGAAGTAACCCAAATCATAAGCGAGTCTATTCGCGGTCATCATGTCGTTAGAACTTTTAACGCGAAAGACGAGGTAAACACCAAGTTTGCAGCGGCGAGCGAGCGTAATCGTGCGCAGAATATGAAGATGGCGGGCACTGAACTTGTTAGCACACCGCTTATACAGCTCTTGGTCAGCGGCGCCATCGCGGGACTTATCTGGTTTCTCATGGCACCCGAATTCATGCGCGACCGCTCCTCCGGCGACTTCGTTACGTTTCTGACAATGGCTGCCTCACTGGCGAAACCCATACGCCAGCTATCGCAAATTAACTCGGTCATCCAGCGCGGACTTTCTGCTGCGTCGAGTATCTTCACTTTACTCGATGAACCCAGTGAGGTTGATCTCGGCAAGAAGGAGCTGCCCCGCGAGATCGAAAAAATAGAATTCGACAATGTGCGCTTCACCTATGAACAGGGATCCGACACGCCACTCGACGAGTCAGACAGCGGCGCCGATATGGCTGTCGATGGCGTAAGTTTCGAGGTGGAGGCAGGACAGACAGTAGCGCTAGTCGGAAAATCAGGTAGCGGGAAAACGACGCTCGTGAGCCTGTTGCCGCGATTCTACGATTGCACCGAAGGCGAGATTCGAATCAACGGCAATGCGTTATCCGATTATTCACTGCAAAGCCTTCGCCATCAGATCGCGGTGGTAAGCCAAAAAGTTGTCCTGTTTAGCGGCAGCATACTCGAAAACATCGCCTATGCCACGGCGGAACCAATCGATCGCGACGCGGTAATCGAGGCTGCGCGTAACGCCCACGCACTCGAATTCATCGATCAATTACCTAATGGCATTGACACGCAAATCGGCGACGATGCGGGCATGCTGTCCGGCGGGCAGAGGCAGCGAATCGCAATCGCACGTGCGCTTTTCGACGACGCGCCGATCTTGGTTCTCGATGAGGCAACGTCGGCATTAGACTCGGAGTCTGAGCAGCATATCCAAGAGGCCTTGAGTACGCTTATGCGCGGCCGCACCACGTTTGTTATTGCCCATCGACTCTCGACGGTCGAAAGCGCCGATAAAATATTGGTGATGCAGGACGGCAAGATTATTGAAGCCGGCAGTCATAAGGATTTGCTCGCGCAAGGCGGACACTACGCCTATCTGTACAATATCCAGTTTGCCGAAACCTAGAGAAAACTCGCACAAGAGGGGGCAGCCGAACGGCGGATGTCGCCGAAAAAGAGTGATTAGGAGTTGAGGCTTGGTGCGTTTTAGCGGGGACGAGGGATTGAGGGATTATAGTCCGTCCGCTTTTCGCTGATGCATCTCACGCAGCTTTGCGTATTTCATGTAGGTATAAAAAGCCGCGTTCATGCTGGTATTGAATCCCTCAACGCCGTCAAGGAAATGCCCTTTGAACAGATAGACCTGCAAGAAGGTAATGGGGAACATAAGGACAATACTTGCGAGCGACGCATTCTGATTTTTGTCGAATTTATCTTCGGCTTTGAGCTCGCTGTAGCGGTTTGATTTAGTAAAGCGCTGACTCAGGCTCAGATTCTCATTGTGAAGAATTGTTGCTTGCGTTTTCTTGACCGAGCCAGTAATCGAAATGCTTTCGTGTACGCGTCTTACCTCGTAGTGTCCACACGATTTTCTGAAGAAGCGTATTAGTCTATCATTCTTACTGAAGTTCTTCGGCTGCTGCCCCCAGCGAATCAGTGTTCGATTAGATTCTAACGCGTCGTGTGAATCGTCTGAGATTAGCGCACGGACCTCGTGCAAGAACTCCTTCGTTGGCACTTCATCTGCGTCTAGATTAAAAACCCACGGATGGCTGCAGAGCGACATGGCATAGGCCTTCTGCTCACTAAAACCTGGCCAGTCGTTGTGAAAGACGCGCACGTTTGGAAATTTTTTTGCGATCGTGAGTGTCTGGTCGCTACTGCCGCTGTCTACGATAATCACCTCGGCAAAATCGCACACGCTCGCGAGGGATTCGCCGATATTTTTTTCCTCGTTGAGGGTAATCATATAGACACTTGCGGCAATTGTTTGATTCATGGGTGGCTCTCGTTTCTCGCATCTTCAAACGCCGGATCGCGCATGTCGATTGCCACTCTGGTGGCTGTTGCCGCACCGAAGACAATCTCGGGTATCAGTGAGGTGAGGCAATGATAATTGAATTCGCATTGCCATGCGTCGCAGTTTTTGCCGCAGCTTTTAGTGCCGCGCAGTAGGCGGCTATTCTTGCCAAGCGGGGCCCATATCGCTTCCTTGCTCGGTCCGAAAAGCGCCACGAGATCCAAGCCAGCCGAGGCGGCAAGATGCATGGGGCCGCTGTCGCCTCCAACATAGAAGTGGGCTCTTTGGAAAAGTGCAACCAGCTCTGGATAGCCCGAAAGGTCAAAGTGAAAGAGGCGAGTGTCATCGAGCCGCTCAGCAATGCTATCGATCATCCGCGTGTCGTCGCCGACGCCAATCATGACAATTTCCAGCCCCTGGGTTTTAAACATCGTGATCAGGCTGACGAAATAGTC
>Ga0222715_10002728_pt1 | contig 16024 bp, 16 predicted proteins | sample C33_9DmetaG_FD_165056 | JGI IMG/M metagenome (GOLD analysis project Ga0222715, IMG submission 165056) | Estuarine water microbial communities from San Francisco Bay, California, United States - C33_9D | ecosystem: Environmental > Aquatic > Marine > Unclassified | place: USA: California... | reverse complement strand
CACTCATCTACAAAACCGACCAGACAGACAACCGTACAGCCCTTGAGGCCAACATCGGTGAGGTCTACGGCATCGCTGGTATCCCTGCTTATGAGGATACCGTCAACGGCTTCGTAGAGACTTGGTATGACCAGTCAGGTAACGGCAATGATGCTACTCAGTTGACTGCTGGAAAGCAGCCTAAGATTGTTGATGCTGGTGCTTTGGTTACTGGTGGTATTGATTTTGATGGGACGAATGACGGGTTGTTTACGGCTAGTACTTTTACCGACACGTTGCAATCTGCAACTATCTTTGCCTTAACTCAAGATGGTACTACTAGCGGGACTGCCTCTATGGTTAGAATTAGACCAAATGCCCACTTGGGCTTATCAAGTGGTATCATTTGGGAGAAAACTAGTAATAATACTTATGGTGCTAATACTCTTCTTGAGGGTTCCAATGGGGCTGTGATGGCGACTGCAGGGGGGCAAGGAACTCGCACTACATCCAAGAACCTCAACACTTTAATTTACCAACAATCACAAATATTAGCCTACGAGAATGGAGGGTTAGATGAAACGCTCAATACTGTTCTCTCTGGCTCTGTTCCAGTCGGAGACGTAACACTAGTTGACCAACTCTGGCTTGGACAAAACTTTGATGACAATGCTCGTCCATTTAATGGAACGATGCAGGAGGTCATTATTTATTTTACCGACCAGTCAGCCAACCGTGTTGCCATCGAAGCCAACATTAACAATCAATACGACATCTACTAATGTACTTAATCTACGCAACTAAAGATGCGGCCATTGACCGTGCTGACGAGGAGGGCAAGTACATTGGCTTTGACTACTGGATCGAGGACAACGGTAAAGGTACACGGTGGCTGACTTACCCCGATGAAACTATTGAATACAAGTGGGCATTGGACGTAACTGACTACGAGCTGGATTCCCAAGAGCAAGCGGATACCGTACCCTCCTACGTTCCTTTACCTACTCCACCTGAGGAATCAATCTAATGCAGGACATCGTGTACAAATCAACAATCGGAACAGGGGGCTTTATCGCTACCATCGAACTCGGTCACATTAACGAACTTCTAGGACTAGTCGTGGGTCTTGCTACTCTAGTCTATATGACTGCATCGGCAGTCAAAGTAATCAAGGAACTCCAGAACAAGGATTAGTATGACACCAGAACTAATAGCAATGCTAGGCGGGGGCGTAAGCGGATTCGTAATGAAGATGATCGCAGCGCAGTCCGAGAATCAGGCACGTCTCTTTGAGCGTATGATTCAGAAGCAGGTAGCATCGGATGATTCCGCAGATCGTGCATCAGCCCGTGGCGGTGTGTATATGCGTCGCCTCATTACAGCGGCTGTTATCTTTGCTATTGTACTGGCTCCATTCGTCTTTGCATTCACCGACATAGGTGTTACCCTTCAGACGGAATCCAAAGGCTTTCTAGGGCTATTCAAGAGCCTAGAGTGGTCCACTGTACAGGGGTTTGTTATCCTACCAGAGATCCGCCAAACAGCTTTAGCCATTGTAGGTTTCTACTTTGGTTCCTCACAAGTCAAATAAAACAAAGGATATTATGTACGGACGAAAAACAAAAGATGCTGGCAAGGGTTCCTGCGGGGAACGTAAAGGATGCGGATGCAAGGATAAAGGATAATGCCAAAGGACGCTTGCTATAAGAAGGTCAAAGCCCGTTACAAGGTATTCCCATCTGCGTATGCAAGTGGGGCAATTGCTAAGTGCCGGAAGGTAGGAGCCAAGAACTGGGGTAACTCTAAAAGAAAGAAGGTTTGAATGCCAGTACGGAAGACACAGAAGGGAGCCGACCTCAAGCGGTGGTTCAAGGAGGAGTGGGTAGATGTCCGCTCAGGAAAGCCCTGCGGACGACAAAAGGGAGAGAAGCGAGGAACGCCTTATTGCAGGCCATCAAAGCGAATGAGCGAGCGCACTCCAGTAACTGCCAGCGAGATGACATCTTCCCAGAAGGCGAAGAAAGTATCAGAGAAGAAGAAACTAGGTCAGCCATCAGGTAAGCCACGTAGAGTTAAACCAGTAAACAAAAAGTAATGCCTGACAAATCCAAGATGAAGTGCAACGTACCCCGCCGTGAAGTACAGGGTGGGAAGAAGTTCGTCGTGAAAGCCTGCCAAGGTGGTAAGGAAAAGATCGTACGATTCGGGGATGCTAATATGAGCATCAAGAAGGACCAGCCCAAGCGTAAGAAAAGCTACTGCGCTCGTAGTGGTGGGATCAAGGGCAAGTCAAACAAACTATCTGCTAACTACTGGAGCCGTAAGGCTTGGAACTGCTAATGGCTACATCAACAAACTATCACAACGGTACACCCTGCTACGTAATTAGCGGGGTGACTGCGTATGAACTACCTAAGTGTGAAGCCTCGGAGCCACGCTATATTCGTAACGCTGGTCCGGACATCCTAGTGGTTTCCCCTACCGCCGGGCAGACAATCGATACTGGTGCATCCATCAGCCTGTCACCCAATGACTGTATGCTGATTAACCCAATCGGGACTGACTGGGTACTTATTATGCAACCTACCGATACACTGGCAGTTAGTCAGATTGGTTACGCAGTGGGGACAGGTGGTTCCGTAACACAGACTACCAGTGTTAATAGTACTGTAACTTTAAACAAACCGTGCGGCAAGATTGCTATGTTTGCTCACGACTTCAGTAACAATGACGTTCAGTCATTTCAGTTGAATAATAGCTTTATCAAGGAGGATGATGTCATTGTAACAAACATCCGATCAGGTAGTAACAAGCTCAACAGTCAGATTGACGAAGTGGAGGATGGTAACTGTAACATTACAATTGCCGATCTTCACAATCAAGCTACTGGAGTAATCAACGTCGTAATCAATTTCGCAGTAATCAAAGGAGATAGCTAATATGAGCATCAAAAAAAGTACACCAGCCCGTAAGAAAAGCTACTGCTCCAGTAGTGCTGGTATCAAAGGAGGTAAGGGCAAAATGTCCGCAAACTATTGGTCTAGGAAGGACTGGAACTGCTAATGGCTAGTACAACTGTAAACTTCAATTTAAAAACCGCTGGATTTCTTAATTACGCTAACCAGACGTTAAGCTTTCGCCTCCTGACGGCAGGTGCTGACAAAACAGATAGCACCGTAATACTGCCTGGTATTGTAACGGCAACAAGTGCTGCTGACGGTACGGGAAGCGTAGCTTTATTTAGAAATGGTGACTCAGATATTGATAGCATATTTGAAGTTATTTTACCAAACAGGGAAAAGGCTAAATTTCTTATACCCGAAGGAACTGGATCAATACAGTTATCGGACTTAATGGTGGACCACGTTCCAGATGGCTCCAATACGCAACAAAGTTCTGTTTATGCCGCAGCAATTAATCGCGTTAATCATATTGGGACACAATTATTAAGTACTATTTCTAATGCTGGAACAATAGCTTCTCAGGATTCTGACAATGTTAGCATTAGCGGTGGTTCAATATCCGGAGTAACACTAACAGCAAGCACAGCTAACTTAACCGACGCAACGAATAAGCGGTTAATGACCGACGCTCAAGAAACAAAGCTCGACAGTGTTGAAAATGATGCCGACGTAACCGATACGGCTAACGTTGAATCGGCCGGGGCATTGATGGATACTGAGCTAGCTTCTATTGCAGATGTCAAGGCATTAAATCAATCCGTAGTGTCGGGTGCTTCTCCCGCATTTGCTACTACCAATATGACCGATGCCTCCGACAAGAGGTTTATGACAAATGATCAGGAAATAAAGTTGGATGCAATTGATGCAGATGTTACCACACTATCTTTACCTAATAGCACTACAATTAGCACTTTTGCTAAAACCTTCTTAGATGGTGCAGATGCTGCCGCCGTTAAGACTACCCTAGAAGTCCAGGAATCAAACATATTAGCTACAACAACCTTGGGTTATAAAGTTGGTAGTGGTGGAACCGTAACTCAAGCTACCAACAAAACTACCGCTGTTACCCTTGATAAAATAAACGGTGAAATAATAATGAATGATGCAGATTTAGCTGATGGTGCTGCTGTGGTGTTTACATTTACAAACAGTACAATAGCTGCTACAGACGTTATCATTGCAAATGCTGCGGGTGATTTTGGGGCTTACCAAGTTAGCGCATCATCAATACAGGCGGGGAGTTGTAAAATGATTGTTAGAAATGCTAGTGGTGGTTCTTTAAGTGAAGCAACCAGAATTAACTTTGCGGTAATTAAAGCAGTCAAAACATAATGTCAATTTCCCACAGAACTAATCGACTTAAACTTGTAGGCTCTCCATCAGTTGAGAAGCTACAGAATGGCCGTTACAAGCTTGTAGTAACTTGCAGCACGATGAACAGTCGTGAGGACTGGTACAGTGCTAACAAGGATCGTATCTTCCCGGACTTCGGTAGCCTGCAATCAGCGGAGATGTCCATTGATGGTCTAGCTCCACGTACAGGTGAAGCATATGCGGATATGCGGCTTACTCAAGTTGAGTCCGGTAACCGTTCTGGTATGGGGCAAGTCGGGGACTACAATGTATCCCTTACATACGAGACCCTGGGATCCTCCTTTGTTCAAGTAAAGGATGACAACACTGACTACGAGTTAAATGGACTACGCCGTGTTACACGTACAAGCATTGCCGAAGCTGGTACCGATTACGACAAGACTGTAGGCACTTCCCATATTGATCATCAGATTGATGCTGAGACAGCAGTTCGCTGCTACCTTGGGTCCTATGGGATTGATGATACCGATAGCTTTAGACAAGTACAGGAAGTCTACATTGAGGCTGGGGTTCTGAGTAGAAGCACCCAAACAAAGAGCAACGGGAAGTTAATTATTGAAACCGTAGAAGCCCTAGTTGAGACTCCAGTGGCTGAAACCGCTGGAGCGGTTCAAATAGGAAATGACATAAGCAATGTTCAAGGCATTCAAACCAAAAGGTTTACGTTCGCTAAAGGAGAGGGTCAAATATCAGTGGATAGAAAACCCGCATCAACCCAATTGGCTGGGTGTACGTATGTTACTGTTCGCTCCATCGGAACTCCCGTCACGCCAACTGGCGTGATTATCTCTGAATACGAAATCGAAAGCGATGGGTTTATTACATATGAAAAAACAGCACTACAAGGGACCATTACTGGGGTAAAACAAACCTACACGGATGTCGCTGACGTTGAGGTTCCAGGTGAAGTGGAGTGTACTACGGAAGATATTTCTATTAGCGACGGAATTATAGGCAATATTACTGGAACTATAGCTGTACCCAAGGTGCAGCCACGAAGGTCAAAAAAAATCGCTGCAACAGTTACAGTTGAAATAACAAGCTCACCCCCCAGCACAGCATCACTGGCTTACGATTTGGGTCAAATTAGTTGCTCGGTTACCTCTATAAGCAAAAACTACACATCGAGGAATGGCCCCACCAACTACACTCACGTAGGGTTTTTTACAACTGCCTACACGGACTGGCAGAGATCATACACTCCATCCGCTCGTATCCAAGTATATCCTGGGTGCTTTCTTACGTCGGCTTCCTCTACTGGGTCAGTTGCTTACAAATCTCAAAAAACTTATGTATTTGAACCAGATGAGAATGGAGATGGATACTACGACGGCCTTGAATCAACAATAGAGAGCAACGCCAGTTCCTCTACGAGTTGCATTGGTCAAGGCAGCACAAGCAATACTGGATATACCACAACGGGAATCCTGAAGAGGGACTCCAGACCTATATTAACCGACTTGGACGGAACCACTTACTACGAAGTCATAACTTGGAGTGTTTAATATATGGCTGAAAAACCAAACAAAACCGAACAGGGCAAACAAGAGAGACTAGCTGAAAAAGCTGCACGAGCCAAAGCTACGCAAGGTCGTCGTGATTCCGCAGCTGCCGCCCAGTCCAGATCAGAGCAAAGGCAGGGTCGCAATGTCGATGCGGGTGCAGCGGGTCGTATGGCTAGTTTTGCGCAACGTGAAGCGAATGCTGGACTTACCCTTGCTGGCAACGACACTACGGCTGGCCGAGATGACTTCTACTCCTACAGGGCGCGAGCAAGTGCATCGCCTGAGGGTCAAACGGATTATGGGGTATATGACATTGACCCCCCTGTTAGTTTTCCCGACCCGACCCAAAGAGAATTAGAAAAGCCACCACCGTTGTATGCATTTAAAGTAGTCAATGACGGCGATGGAACAGTCTCAGTAACAACTGGAACGGTAAACACGGAGACAGCAACGAGTTTAACTCCGTCTGGAAAACCAGATGAACTATGGCTAGAGGTTACATTCAACACAGACGGTGAGGTAACGGCGGCATCTGTCGAAACATCGGGTGGAACAACCTCCGAGACTCAAGATTACAGGCAGATTGCTACTATTACCTGGGACGGAGATGCACCAACAATTGTACAGGGAATCAAGGGAAGCCAAAGCATTGCAAGCTGTGGAGCAACTCACCAATGGGGGACACTATATAGCTAATGAGTATTTTTAATTGTTGCACCTGCCCTGAGCCACCTGACTATGATCCAGAGGTAGACGATCCTTTGGATAAGTATATCAATACTTGTGGTTGCCCTAGTGTTTCTGTCGTTTGTGAAAGCAGTGAAAAAGATGCAACAATGTGCGGGGTCGTTGATCCAGACGAAGAGACATCTCCTGCAACTTTTTACACGAATAAACAAACGGTAGGGGAGTTGGATCGTTATATTGACGGGCCTCGCATTACGACGACCACTTATAGTCGTGACGACGATGGCGTTTGCACGAATGATAGCGAAACTAGCGGTTCTGAAAATTGCGAGGGTTATGTATCAGGTAGTTCTTACTATGAAAAACGTATCGTTACATTTACTCCAGATCAAAGTGGTCTCACTGGAGCTTGCGATGGCACTGCTTCAGCCCAGCCCGCTACATTAACAGCTACAAAAACCTATAGTGAAGAAGACGGTTGCGACGTTAGCTTGGAGACGGTAGCTGCCGATGCAAACATAACAATCGGAACTGGTTGCGATACCCCTTGCTCTTCTTTCGAGGGGGATGAGTTTGCCGGAATGACTTTCACTGGCAGTGGTTCAATACCTTTTTCAAATCGAACTGGTGCTGGATTTTGGAGCGGAAATATAAATGGGTCGTTGACTTTAGACTATTCGTGTTTTGATCCACCAGGCGGAACAGAAACATTACCTAATACTTTTAGTGTTTCCCTAAACAGCACTCCTTCTGTTTCATTTGATGACGAATTAGACCAATCACAGGGAGGCACTATCTCCGAGGGAACATTATACGATGAACCCGACTCTGAAGAAGCCGCCCTTGATGCAGCTACGGAGGTAGACGGCACATCGTGTTCATCACTTTACCAACTGCGCACTACCTCTTCTAGCTTTACCAAACGAACTGCCACTTACACGGCAACCGCCAGCAACCTAGCAATTGGCAAAGCATACGAAGGTTGTGTTAGAATAAGAAAACGTGAGGCTTACGCTGGAACTCCTCCCGCCGGAGCAGATACAGAATGGGAGGATGTTGAGCCAGACACTATATCTTCCTTTACGGCAACCGACACAGAGGAAGAGATAGCCGCAGACGTCGTGGTTCCCAATGTGCAGGGCTACGAATATCAAGTAGTCAGCGCACACGTATGGCCTGTATCCGTAGGATGCGACTGCCCAACTAGTTACGCTCCATAATGATTATTAGAAACCACAAACCCAAACCTCTCGTATTAAGCAAGGATCAAATTGCTTCCCTGCGTGAGCCAAGACCTCAAGGTCTAGGTGACAGAGTAGAAAAAGTAGCTCAACCTATAGCTAAGATAATAGACAAGATTGCTGGCACAAACATCCAAGGATGCGGAGCCTGCCAGAAGCGCAAAGAATACCTTAATGAGAAATTCCCTAGCACCTAACCCTTTATGATATAATACGACTATGACACCAGAAGAACTAGAAGCAGAACGTCTGCGCCTACAAGCAGAAGCCTCCACTAACCCTATGATGCAGCCCACTAACCTAATAGGTCAGCAGGCTCCACAGGAGGATGTCAACCCTCTTTCCCTTGCTGATGCTATGCGACCGTACGAAACAGGAGATCCATATATGTCTGGTGAAGCCTACTCAAGGCAGAAGGAGTTCGATAGTATGTTTGGGGTAAATCAAAATGATAGATTTAATAAGTTTGCTGAAAATGCACTAGGTCCAAGGGTTGGTCCTGGTGGGGGCATTATTAAACAAGCTGGAAATCCCACACTCGCAAGTGAAGTGTCGCCGTTTGGTTTAGGTATGGGGACCGGAAATCAACCATATGTTGCCAATACCGATAGAGGTATTCAACGTGGAGCTTCTAATAATATATTGGGAATGGACCAGGTGACTAAGGTGACAGACGATATGAGTGCGCAAATGGGAGTACCAATGACGGGTATGCGCCAACTTAATCCAGAAACGGGTCAACCCGCTTCACAGATGCTTATTGATGCTGCATTACGTTCTGGGGTGGCACTACCACAAGCATCAGTCCCAATTAATGCAGTTGAAACACCTCAACCTCAGGCAACAAACCAGCCATCCACATATCCATTAGATGTAACGGTTGGTGGACAGCAAATTCCAACTACCCCTCAACCGGCAGCCGGAAGCCCACAGGCATTCTTTGAGCAATACCGAGCAGAGGGTCCGTTGAGTCAAGAACAAATAGCTAGTGGTGAAGCTGAAGCCCTACGTATGGGTACGACATTTGATCCTGATACTGGTTTCTCACGCGACAACTTCTTACTCGGACAGCAAGTTCCATCAATGCCAAAGGCTCCTATGGGCGTAGATGAGACTCGTGCTAGATTGGGTGGACGAACCCTTAACCAGTATCTGAATGCTCCTGATGGTACAGAGGGTGTATACGGTTTACGTACTGACCCACAGGGTCGTATGATCCCTGGTATAGGACGTGCAGCTCAAGAGAGTGTATTTGCATATGACGATATGACACGTGCGGATGCATATCCACAGTATGAGCAGCAGGTGTCTGAAGCTTATGATCGTCAAACACAGGGCATACAGCAACGCGCCGCACAGCGAGGTCAATCACCTTCAATGGCAGCTATAGGATCAGCATTGCCTGGTTCCGGGTTTGACCAAGCACAAGCATCACAAAACGTACCAACGGATGTTCGGCAAGCACTAAATACTCCAGCTCAAATGCGAACAAGGGACCAACAAAGTCGTCTGGCGCAATGGGAGGGTAGCACTCAAGGCAAGCAGATGGGTGGCGTGGCTGGTTACGAGAGTAGCCAAGAGCCAGTTGATGCTCAGCAGCAAAAATATGATGCTTTGCGAATAGAGAAACTAGGACTGGAAATCTCGAACCTAAGAAAGGGTGAGCCTAGTAAGGTTGCTCAAGCCGAATCACAGGCTGACGAACTAGGATTGACCGGTGAGGATAGGCAAAGTTTTATTATTGGTGAAGTTGCTGGACCAGGTGCTGTTGATAGGATTCTCGGCAAATCTCCTACAGATACTAAGGTTCCTACAAGTATAATTGAAGCCAAGGAATATCGGTCACAATTAGCTGAAGCACGAAAGTTATTTGCAGCAGGTAAAATAAATGAATCAGCCGATATACTTGCATCAATAGGTATGGTCAACAAATTGACTGGCTTTCCAATTATGCCATCTGAGTATTTTAAAGGGGTTACCCCACCTCCACCACCCGGAGACACAGGATCCGAAGAACCTATAGAAGACGTTATCGCTAGAAACTCATAATGGAATTTTCCGATAGCCAACTTGAGACGGCTATTCGTAATGCAGATGCAGCGGGTAGAATCGAAGACGTTCAATCACTATCAAGTGAGTACAATCGTCGTAAGCAATCAAAGGAAATTAATGACAACAATGGAATCAATGAACTAAAAGGCATTGATGGCAATGAGAGAATTAATGGCGATGATGGCATTGATGACAATAAGCTAGAAACCGCTATTCGCAATGCAGATGCAGCGGGTAGAACTGAGGACGTACGGGCCTTATCAGTTGAATACAATCGCCGTAAGGAGGCATCTCAACAGGACAGGGGTCTAGTGGAAGAAGCAGCCTACCTTGCGGATGACTTTGCGAATCAGTTCAACCTATCAGTAGCTAATATAGCTGGTGCTCCAGTTGACCTTATTAGCTTTGGGCTGAACAAGGTATCCAATGCCATCATTGATGAGGATATAGTATCCAAGGATTCCTTTGGTGGCTCATCGAGTATCAAGAATGCCTTGGCATACACAGGGACTCGTGACGAGGCTCCTAGGACTAAAGCTGGTTACGTGGGTCAAGTAGGAGGCGAAGCTGTTGCTTTTACTATGCCTCTGCTCAAGCTGGCACAGGTAACAAGTAAGACAAAGGCAGTCACGGGAGCCGGTAAGGTTGCTCAAGCTATTGCTAAGGACTTCACGGATGAAGCGGTTAATAAAACCGGGAGGCTTCTTGCCATTGAGTCCGGGGCAGCAACAACTGGAGGACTTGCAAGAGAGTACGCTGAGAATGAGGATCTAAGCCCGGGTGCTGCATTGGCAGTAGAGGTCCTTGCTGGCGTAGCTGGTGGCTTTGCTGGTGCTGGTGCGTATAAGATTCCTAAGTCTCTTCTCAAGAAGGTACAGGGCAAGAATGCTACAGAGATAATGGAAATGGTATCCAACGGTTCCATTGAGTACAAGGAGCTGGACTGGGCGTTGGAAAGTAAGCCGTTATTTAAGGACGATGGTACATTCAATATGGATGCCCCCGCCACGCCAAGAACAAAGGAAGTTAAGATACCGGAAACAAGAGGACAGGGACCTCAGTCCACAATGCCCGGTATATTACGTGAGTTCTTACCTCCATCAAGACCTACTGAGCCTGGAATCATTCGCGAACCATTTGAAGTAACTCTTGCACGTCAAGAAATAGCCAACAACGTTTCAAGCAAACAAAAGGTTGAGGCTGCTGTTGCATTGAACAACTTGGACAACTACGGACCCGAAGCTCCATTAAATCCAAAGAGGATGATCAACAAGATCCTGTCGGTATTTGCTCCGTCAAAGGTTCTTGGTAACGATATTGTAAATGAAATTGAAATGGCCAAGGGTACTATTAACCGAGCACAGGAGTTAGGTGCTAGGGTTAAACGTGTAGTAGGTCGGCTGGAAGAGAAGGATCCAAATGTACGAGAAAGTGTTGACGTTTTTCTAAAGGGCGGAGAGATGGCCCCATCGCTTGAACCAGTTAAGGTTGAGTTAATTAAGTGGAGAGAAACAATTCAGGAGTTACAGGGTACATTGCTTCAAGGTATGGATGATGAAGTCTTTGAGGGACTATCTAAGGCAGGCCAGAAGGAAGTACGTGAAACTATCGAGGCTTCTATCGAACAGGGTTACTTGACTCAGACCTATAAGATTTTCCAGGACCCTGATTATCGACCCACCAAGGCGCAAGAAGATGCTGCACTTAAAGAGATACAGCTAAAGATTATGATGTCCTCGGATGCTGGGACTATGACAATGCCACGAGCTGAGGACTTAGCCCGCAAGCAAATGGACCACCTAAGGAAGAGTTCAGCACGGCAGAGGAAGGCAGAAGGAAGGCAACAGGGAGCCGTAAAGGAATCCAAGGGGATACTACGTGAGCGCAGTAATCCAGGACCAGCGGAACGTGCTTGGCTCGGTGAGGTCACTGATCCCAAGGAACGAGCATTTAGTACAGCTAATAGATTAGCTAGACTAGCATCATCAAAAGCTGAGGATGTTGCGATAGCTAAATTCCTTTTGGATTCTGGAGTTGCTACACGTAAGCCAGCCAACCCCGATCAAGTTCAGATGAAGTTCCGCACCATTGAGGGGGACTCATCAGTGTTCATTGACCCAGAGGTAGCGCACTCATTAGATATGATGCGCTTTGGAGAAGGCAATACTGTCAAATCCGGGATAGCCGGGTATCTGGATAGGATCTGGAGTACTTGGGTTGGTACGTCCAAGTCAACCAAGGTCCTGCTGAATCCTGAGTCCTATATGGTCAATTTATTTGGAGCTGTGGCTAGTACTATTTCCTCAGGAATTATACCAACCCCAAAGGGGTTCCGTGCCGCTCTGTCTGAATTCGGATCACTGGATGATTTACTTTCCGGCAAGAATACTGTAGGCCGACGCGCACTGCTGGATGACATCGATAAGATGAACCAGTACGGGTTAAAGCCCAAGAGCGTTAATGCTGCTGACATCGAGCAAAATGTTATCAAGGGACTGGAGGGATTAAATAAATCCTTCAAGGGCGGCATAAAGGCAACAATGGATTGGTTCGGCAAGGCTTACTCCGTTGGCGATACATCAATGCGGTACGTTGTGTGGAAGGGTAACCAGAGGCAATTAAAGAAAATGTTCCCGGATTACAGCGTTGCTGAAATAGAAGCTGCTGCTGCTCGACTTACAAATAATACATTCCAGAATTATGACAAGCTGAGTAATATAATTCGCCGATTATCAAGGGCGGGATTGGCTGACCAGTTCGTGCCATTCACGGCTGAACTTACTCGCAATATGTACAACCAGGGTAAGTACGTTGCTCAGATGACTGCTGGTACGTTCGGCAAGGACATCGGTCTTGACCCAGCTAGGGCAAATACAAAGGCAATGCGATTGCAGGGCGTAAAGCGTGGGGCAGCATTAGCAGCGGTCACGGCCGGAACGGATGCCGTTATCACACAGTATAACGAATCCAAGGGCGTAACGGAGAAGGACGAGGAACAGTTCGGATTTTCAATTGCCCCCGAATGGGACAGCAGTAAGAGGTTGGTAATCATCCCGGATAAAACTGGAAGGAAGGGTCGATATGTCAACCCAAGCTACTTAGTCCCGCAGGGTATGGCCGCACAAGCGTTTGAGGCTGGTTTTAGTGGATCTCCATTAGCTCAGCTTACAGAATTTGTTAAGGATCAGTATATCGGAGCACCTGGTACATTCCCTGTACGAGCAATAGGCCAGATAATATCTGGACGTGACGTAAATGGAAAGCTGATTAGTGTAGATCCGCGCACACAAGAGGTAGCTAAGGATGTTATGGGTGTCATCTACAATGAAACACTGAAACCAGGTGCGCAGAGAACTATTGAAAGATGGAGTGACTCACTCTCTGGTATAGGTGATCGCACCACAAAGGATAACGCACTACGTATGCTGGGTATCCGTGACTACCAGTGGGATGCCGAGAAGTCATTCACCAATAAACTCCGTGAAATATCTGAACCAATGCGTCAAGCAAAGGGGACGTACTCATCGGCACTTCGTAAGTTCACAGATAATAACATACCAAGGGAAGAACTGGATGCTACCTATCAGGAAATGAATACTGCTCGACGCTTGAATATGGATATTATGCGCCAGCATTATAAGAACCTAGGTGGCGGAACGTGGAAGTACTCACAGGATGAACGCATTGTTATGATGAAGGAAGCGGGGGTATCATCCGCAGATATCTTGGACGTAGTAGAAGGAACTTATACCGATATGCCACTGGTAAAAGAGGAATCAACATCGCAAATATACGATGATATCCCTGGCGGCACTAAGGAAAAGACGGCCTACTTGATAAAATTAGCAAATACTGATCCGACCTTAGCGAAAAAACTAATAGCTATTCATACGAAGTCCGACAAACTTACTGAAAAGGAACACTTGATACGTACACTAAGCCCGCAGAAGAGAGCTGAAAGGCTGATCAATATGGGTGCTCAAAAGAATCGAGCATTGATGAGTGAGATGATGCGAAAGGGAATCGCTACCCCAGAGGTTAGGCGCATCATTCAACTGCGGACCAAGTAACGAAAAGCCCCGTCCTTCACACACAAAGGACGGGGCTACCGTAACGAAGCAAGGAGTTAAATAGGACATAAACCGATCCCGCTGCGGATTACTCCAACAGCTTACCTTACTATTTCAGTGAGAGAAGGAAGCAAACTCACTGATAAACATTATACACTATAGTTTTCTATATTCAACAAGAACTTCCTTTAACTTTCTCTTTTCATCTTGGAGAGTTTTACGCTGATCAGTCATACGATCAATACGATAGGATAGAAGTCTGGACTCCTGGCGGATCATATCAATCTGAGTCTGGATGCGCTCAATATTCTCTTCGTTGTTTTGCATAGGGGTAACTTGGGGCTTGGTATCCTTCTTGTCAACAAATAACTCGGGAAAATTTAAACCTTCTAGGGGATAATTCATAACCTCGTAGCAGAATTTATCACGGGCAATAGCGGCCTCCTTCTCGTCAGTAAATGAGCCAAGGTATTTCGTCTTGTGTTGGTGCTCTTGACCTAGACCTACCTTCACAACGAACTTAGGGTTTTTTGTTGATACCTGTACACCCCTGTACTTGGATTTACCGCGAACCTTTTGGTGTCCTCGGAGATTCTGTGATCGCGTGACGTATCTAAGGTTGGCGGGTGAGTTGTCTCACTTATCTCCATTGATATGATCAACGTCATAGTTCTTTGGCTTCGGTCCAATGAAAGCCATTGCCACCAAGTCGTGAACTTTCGTGGTTTGAGATCCTATCGCCATCTTTTGATACCCACGTTTATCATTACTGCCGAATGTCCGACCCCTGCTCCAATTCCCTTTTGTTTCCACACTGCCATCCGAGTAGCAGGTTACTCTTCTTCCGTTTACGATTATATCCTTTGATTCTTCTGTAGCTATCATAGTTCTTTTGTGTTGATGATGTGTGCGCTGCGATTGTATAGGTAACCGGTACGCTTGGTTATTATCTGTACTGCCTCAAAGTCCGTAGTCCAAGGCATCTCACGAGCCTCGAAGCCGAAGTCATAGTCATCCCGAATTAGCTTAGAGATATTCCACACGTACAGCAGGTGCTGGTACCCAGTAACGTAAAGGAAGTCCTTCTTCATTGACTCAGCTATTCCGATATTGGTATCAAGCTTTAGTTGCTCAATGATCCAGGGATCGTATGCCTTTCGGCGTACCTTGATCTCGACTAGGTAATCAATACTCTGGTAATCAAAAGGACTGAACTCGTCCTCGGCTTTGATCAGCTTATTCATCTTAGGAAAAGCTGTCATTATATATTGTGCTACTTGTTCTTCTGTCATTATCCGAACCTCCCTGTGCAGTGATAGAATTTAAACGTACCTCCGATATCACGCTCACCTTCACGGTTCTTAGCAATCTCGTAGGTTAGACTGGTATAACCACCACGAGCATCTTGACTCTTTGACGAATCAACATCCCCGTTCGATGGGTACATAAGCAGAACAACGTCGGCATCATTCTCGATGTCCCCGGAATCCTTGAGGTCATACAGTTTGAGTCGGCCATTCTTGGCTCCCTCTCGGTTGACCTGTGCTAGTAGGATGATGGCGATATTAAGATCGATAGCCATCTGCTTAATTTTGTGAGAGATACTTGCGATGCCCTCGGCCTTACCCATCTTGGAGGAGAAAGGTATTAGCTGTAAGTAATCAATGACCAGTAGCTTTACTCCGTGCTTATTGACGAACTGCCGTGTTTGGCTGTACAGGTCATCTGCACTCTTGACTGCGTGAGATGTGTACACTGGCATTGTCTTGAGGTCAGAAATAGTCTCGTGAACCCTCTTGACCTGCTCTGGCTTGGCTATGTTGTCCTCAACGCTGCGAAGGTTAACACCTGAGATAACTTGCGTCAGTCTCTTTGTTAGCTGCTTCTGGGGCATCTCCAGTGAGAAGACTCCGCAGGCGTGACCGTCCTTCGCTACAGCCTGGGACACAATGTACAGGGCTAGTGCTGACTTACCGCAGGAGGTAGGTGCCGCGACTGTCATTACTTCACCAGCAGCGATCCCTCGGTTACCAAGCTCACTGTCCAAGTTATTGGTATGAGTCTTCACTACATCGGGAACGTAATCCCCGGACTGCATCTTGGCGATGTCATCCAGTAGTTCATCCGCTGAGGAACCAATACCAGATTTATTC
>Ga0222715_10002727_pt1 | contig 16025 bp, 11 predicted proteins | sample C33_9DmetaG_FD_165056 | JGI IMG/M metagenome (GOLD analysis project Ga0222715, IMG submission 165056) | Estuarine water microbial communities from San Francisco Bay, California, United States - C33_9D | ecosystem: Environmental > Aquatic > Marine > Unclassified | place: USA: California... | reverse complement strand
CATCAAGAAACTTTGCAATGGGAATTTCAGATACAAGAAGACGGTAACTGGATGCAAAGCTTTATGGACTATGTAAATAAAGAGGAGGAAAAAGATGACACAAAATCTAAGCCCAAAATTGTTACATGATTTAGAACAGTATTATGATCAAGTAGCTTTAATGTGGAAAGAAGGAGTACCTTTTGAAGAAGTAATAAACAGATTAAAAATATCTTATGAGCAACTTTATGATATGCATTTAATTATGTTTAATGAACTTCCTACATTTACAGCAACTGACATATTTGGTTACACAAAAAAATATATGTACAACACCTACACAAATCGAACTCAGGAGGTTAAAGATGATGAAGCATTATAATGTATCGGCATATCAAGGAATAAGTGATTTAGAAACGTGTCGATTAATGGGTGTAGACCCAGCACTAGCTAATACAGAAGAATTAAATTCAGTTTGCATAGCTAAAGTGTATGAAAGAAACCTTGTAGCAGAAAAACAAGGAGCTTTAGATGAAGGAATGTCTATACAAGACGCAGAAAAACATGCTAAAGCTAAAGCAGAACAAGGTAAAAACGAAACATTAGCTAGACTTGATGCTAGATTAAAAGCAACAGGTAAAGGTTACATGGAATTTTAAAATAAAAAACCCCCATAGATTTCTCTATAGGGGTTATTTTTTTTTTACAGCTTACCTTGTCTAAGTAATTTTATATATTCAAGTCTATCTTTTTGACTTGCGCCTTCCAAAAGTCCTGGGTGTATACTTTTAACAAGAGACTTAGTAAATTGTTTAGTAACTGGATCACGTTGTTTATATTCGTGAGTACGACCAGCTTCTATATTTCCATCAACTAACTTTAATTGCTTCTCGTATTTAGGAGTATTAGGATTAACATTAGCTGTTCCATATTTCTGATAATTCCTTCTAATCTTATCTACATTACCACGTTGATTATTACCTAGTTGTATTGATTTAGCATCGTGAACTAAAGAATCTACTTGGTCTTGAAGTATTTCAAAGGTTTCAACAGCTCTTGGGTTAATATAAGTCATTTTCTTATTACCCCACTCGTCAGTAGCTTCTCTTCGTTGATATATTTTTTGCCTGTATTCAGGAGACATATTATCTAAAGCATCTTTAAAAGCATTAGACATATTAGTAAAGTAATTGTTTGCAAGAAGAGTAGCCATCCAAGCCTTATTATACTCGTCTGCAAATTTTTCTCTCATTCCTTTTCTAGTTAAGCCTTCATCCCATATAGAATTAAACCAATCAAATTCATCACCGTATTTTCTTTTCATCTCATGTATAGTTATTGCCATAGCTAAATCATCTAAGATATGTAAAGAAGCTACAGGAAACCTAGTCAATCCAGCTGACTGTGGTCTAATAGGACTAGTATAATCAAGTGCTTGTCTTTCTTTATCAAGGTCTCTATCATAAGATCGACTACCTTTACGAAGCCAAACTTTTCTTTCTTGCCATTGAGCCTCATCAAAACCACCGGCTGCTTGGTTAACTGCCCATCCTTCAAGAGGAATAGATACCCAGTCTTCTTCTACCATGCTATCAAGTAAATCTATTTTAGCTCCTGGCTTCCAATTATTAGCAAACCCTTCTTTATTATAAATAGGTTTGTTAGGATCAGTTACATCTGGTTCTAAAACAGTAAGCTCAACTCCATTAATCAAATTTAAATCATTATCATTTGAATAACCTGCTAATTCTACCATAGTAGTGTATATGTCTTTCATTTTATTAGTATACTCTGATATACTAGGTGAAGCTTCATGCATAGCCATATTAAATATTTGTGCAATGTGATGCATTTGCTCGTAAGCTTTTCCAGTTATTGCTATTTTATTAGTCATCCTATTATCATTAGGGTTCTTTTTAAAATAAATTACAGGTTTAACTTCGTCCATGTTATCTTTAGTACCCTTCTTAGAGTAATAATTAACATCAGCGCCACCAACACCTGCCCACTCATTTAAGTCAGCCATTATTTGATCACGAATTTTTTCTTGAGATAGAGGGTTGTCTACTCTTTCTAACCATTCTAAAAACCCTATTCGCATAGATGTTGCGCTAGACTTTTCCATCTCACCGTATTGTCCACCTACAACTACTTTTTTAGCAAATTCTTTTTTAAATAAATTATCTAAACCTTTATCAGCACCACCATTAGCAAAGAACAAGTCAGCAAAATCACTTAACTCCTTATTTTCTGATATCTCTTGAAGAAATATAGACCGAGCCATGCCTAATGTTTGCATATAAGTTTTATCTTCTTCTAAGATTCCTGTTTCGTCTTTAAAGAAAGGGCTATTATATGTTTCAGTACGAGCACCACCACCCCTAGTAGACTTAATGTCTCCTACTAATACTCCAATTCCAAACAAACCATTTTGATTAGAGTCTATACCCGTAATATAAGGGTCTAAGAATTCATTTAAACCTTTTTCTTTAGCTTTTAAGAATTCATTTATGCTCCATAAAGCTTGCATAGAATTTTTATCTGTTAAAAACCTACTACCATCTGACCAATCAATACCAAAATCAGCAGCCTTTACAGTTTTATTTGTTCTTAATGCTTCTTCGTACTTAAGCATTTTTTCTTGAAACTGTCTTAATTCGTGTTGTGGGTCTAACAACTGATTCCATCTTCTTTCAATAGAGCTGTATCTTAAATTATCATTGCCAGATAAATTGTCGCCCCATTCATTAAAACCTAGTTGAGCCATAGCAGCAGCAACAAATATTTTTTCTTCATTAGAATAACTTTCAGGATTTATATTGTTAGAAAGATTAATTTTTTCTGGAGTAGGTGGTATCGTAGCAATACGTTGTCCGTTTAAATTTTGCATACCAGCTAACGCTTGAGAAGCATGTCTACCAGACTTTTGCTGTCCTATCTTATTGAAAAATATACCACCATTATTCTTAACATCTAAAGATTGTTGAAGAAGAATATTAACTCCATCTTCTTTTATCTTTAAAACGTTAGCTACAATATGATTCCATTCTGGACCTTCGTATATTAAATTAGCTAATAAGTTAGTAACATACGGGTCTAATTTGTTAGGCATATTCTGTAGAATATTAATCATAGAATTCCTAACAGAAGAAATACCACCAATTCCTTGCGCTTGTTGAGGATCTTTTTGGTCTAATGGAATAGGTGCTGGAGCAGAATAATTAGCGTTCTTTCTTTTTCCAGGGTTTAATGCATTAACAATCCCCATTATTTCGCCTAGATGTTTTTTGCCACTAGTCTTTTCAAAAGAGATTCCACGGATAGGATAAGTACCTTCTATCTGTGATTCTAAAGGTTTAATACCACTCTCTGGACCCATAAAACTTGTTTTATCTGTTATAAAAGAAACTTCTGGACCTAAATTTTGAAAGACTTTTCTTGTAGCTTCTCCTAGAAACCCTTTCATTTGAGGGCTGCTAAATTTAAAAGCACCTACCTTCTCTAAGTTTTCCCCAACAGCTTCTGTTAATACAGATAACATAGGTGTCTGAACAGACCTTCCTTCTGGAGTAGATTCCCAAAGTCTAGGATCGTTCTTTCCTTCATTCTCATCTCTGTATCTTTCGAATTGCTGCATTTCTTCTTGAGAATATTTAGCAAAACGACTATCATTAAGAGCAGAATAATAAGCAGCAGTCATTATTCCTGCTATAGAAGGATTAGTAGATGCACCTGCACCAAATTCTTTTTCAAGCATCATTCCTAATTCAGTTAATTGTCCTGTAGTAGGGTCTACTGAAGCTTGAAAGAAAGAATCTTCTACTTGCTTTCTAACTCCTCTTAGCCACTCTACCTTTTCAACTACCTTTTGTCGTTTCATTTGAGTCCAAGCACCTAAACCACCGGTGTCTCTGTTAGTAGTACCTCTTTGAGATACTCCTCCTACACCTGTAGGTATAATAGAAGGCTCATTACTCTCTGCTTGTCCTACTATTTCTTCTGGATCAAAAGCAGGAGAAAAGAAACGAGCTATATCGCCTCTTCTAGGTGGTAAAACATTTTTTCTTCCACCAAATTTTTCATCAGCAGTTAAATGTGTTATACCACCCTTAACCGTAATTAAACCTGTTTGTCTAGCAGCATTTAATTGGTCTTCTGTTAAATTTAACAAAGGGCTTTCACCAGTTAAAGCTGTTTGCTCGTCAATATAAGCCTGTACTTCAGGAGTAAACTCTTCATTTTGACCTAATAAAGGTCTACGAATTGAAGCAGCCTGCATGCTTTTCCATTGTTGCTGTTGACGACCTGTTAAATTTGTTTTATTTCTTACTGCAGCTTTTGACTTACTGTCTCTGTCAAACTCTACATAAGGGGAATTAGCAGTACCACCACTTACAGTGTTTGTTTGATCAAAATAAGTAGGGGCTCCTTCCTCAATTCCAAGCCTAGAAGCATTTTCTATTTGTTCTGCAGTAAGAGGAAGAGTTCCGTTTCTACTACTATCTAAAATATTTTTTAATCTTTCGTCTGGCGACAATAAATCAACTGCACCTGTTGCCTGACCAAAAACGTTTACTTGTACTGCCATATTACTATTCTCCTAAGTCTGCTACTCCGCCAGCTAATTTTTGTCTAGCTGTAGTAAATACACCTATTCCAGGTGTTATCTTGAAGAGTTTATTTAAGGCTTTCTCTCCTTCGCCTTCTAATCCATACTCAAGTGATTTAAAAGCAGAGTCTACTGTACTAGACAACGCTCCCAACTCACCCCAAGCTCTATCTGCTATTGTATCAGCTTCAGAACCATATAGAGGGAAGAACATATTAAATGGTCTTTCATATTGACCCATTAATCCAGATGCTTGAACACCTCTTTGGAAATATTCTGCATCAGTAAGCCATGAAGGCTTATCACCATATTTAATTTCATCTTTAATAGCTTGCCCTAAGAAACCTAAAGCAATTGTTGCCATCATAACTCCAGCAGAATTTACTTGTTCTTGTGGACTACCTTTACCAGCTAAGTTTTTCATTATAGGGTAAATAATTTGAGATGAAAATACAGATAAATAACCTTGAAATAATACTAATAATCTAACACGACCGTCACTGTAAAACAAAGGTCGCTTACCGGGATCTGGATTAACTAAAGCAGCATCTACAAAATTACTTCGCATCATATCCATAGTTCTAGATAAATGCAAAGCCCTAGCACTCAAAGGATTACTATAGCTGTGATTAGTTCTTAATAACCACTCACCATAATCTCTACTAGCGTTTTCCATATCTTGTTTAAATTCAGGATAGGCTATATTATTGTTAGCAGCTTCTTCTGCTTTATTTAATATCCTTTCCATTTCATTTTCTTGCCATCTTCTATAATCTAAATGTAACTCTACATTATCTATTACAATTTGTCTTGGATCACCACCAAGCTCTTTCATTTTTTCAAAAGCCCTAGCTTGTTTATTAGTAAAAGCTCCTGAATCATTTACTCCAAAAGTTTTAGGGTCTCTTTCTGGTATAGGTTTTCCAAAAGAATCAAACCCACCTCCGTACAAAGCTTGTTCAAGTGTGCCCATTGCACTTGCAATATAATCATTACCAATAGATTCTCTTATCATACGCATAGCTGTTGTAAACGTTGTAAGACCTGTTATCTTATAAAACCCAGGCATTACTTTTCTTTGTAACCAATTCCTTCTATCATTACCTACTTCAGCGTCAATAACATGACCTGCTCCGTACTCATGCGTTAGCATACCTCTCCTACGCATAACCTCTAAAGCAAATTCTCTTTCATTATCGTTAATATCGCTATCAGCTATCTTTCTTAATTGGTCTACAATACCGTCTTTACCCATGTCAGCAGCTTTTGCTACTGCTTTTAAAAACATTTCTTTGTCTGCACCTAAAAAAGCTAAACCAATTTCTGGTATAGAAGAAAATACAGCAAGAGGCATATAAGCTAGTGCCATCATAGCACCTGCATTTGAAAAAGCAGCTCTTAAATTTTCATTACTAATTTTATGCAACTCACCTCTGTGAGCTAAGTAATGATTATATATAGTAGACGCTATTTCTGGCATCCACTTATCAGCATACTCTTTACCCATTGTATCTGTTAATTCTTGTTTTATAGAAAGTATCCTAGAGTTTAAACGATCGCCACCAAAACCTGTAGCTATAGTATCAGAAGTATAATGAGCTATTTCTGTTGCTCTTAATATAGCACTATCGTACGAATTCTCTTCCCAAAAATTTTTAAAGCTTTCGTCATTAGCATTATATCTACCTTTCTTTTTTAAACCAATAGGTTTTTTAGTTAAAAAGCTAGTGTTAGCAAACTCATTATAATCGTAACCGCCTGGAGTACCTTCGATCTGTTCCATTTCTAATTGAGCTTCTTCGTCAGTATATCCTCTAGCTTTTAACGCTGATATAAAACCTTTTTTATCAAGCATTGCTAAAGCATTACTAACTTTTTGGTCTCTAAAAGTATGTAAATCTTTTTTACCTTTGTATTTAGGGTTAGCCATTTTATAAATAGCTGCTTGTTCTGTTTCATATTCGTTTACTATTCTAGACTTTGCTCTCTCAAGAGCTGCTTGTTTATTTGCATCATACCCTTTGCTATCTAGCCAATCAGCCCATTCATCGTTAATAGTACCCTTACCTGAATTTCTTATTTCGTCTTGTTTTAAAACGTATTCTCTAAGTTCATCATAAGCTTTAGAACGATTAGAATGTCTGTCACCACTAATACCTAGCCCAACTCTTAACTCTTGAATTATCCTATGTAAAATATCGTGTTGTCTTCCTTCAAACTGTCTTCTGTTTTGAACGTGCGTGTTACCAAAGGCTACTCTATCATGTATAAAACCAGAAAAAGACATTTCTGATGCTAAAACTCTAGAACGTTTCCATGCATCACCCATTCTTCTTTTTAAAACATTATACCCAGAAGAAAATAATTTATTATCTTTTATTACTTCTCCCGCTTTGTTAAGCTTAGGCTTAGCTTTTTGTTCTTCTTCTTGTTGCTTAAGCATTTCTTTAACTTCAGCATCATTTGATTCTACGTTAGAGTCTATTGAAAAAGCGTCCTCAAAAGATATATTTTCTTTTCTAGCCCTAGCTATTGCTTCATTAATTGAAACATCTGCGGAAGAACTTTGACCTCCACCCTCATTAAAATTTAATTTTCTTAACGCTTCTCTAGTTTTTCTTACTGTCTCAGGGTCTTTACTAGTTTCTATTATCTTTTGTAAGGCTTCTCTTGTCATATCATTTTCAGACTTACCTAAAAGTCTTCTATGAATGTTTCTTTGAGAAGAAGAATTAATAATAGCAGCCATATCTAAAGGATCGGTAGTATCATACTTACTATTCTTAGTAGCTTCCCAAACACGTTGTCTTACATTTAAAGATACCGGAGAACTCTCTCCAAAAGTAGCCATTGTACCTGCTACACTACCACCAAGAGCAAATCCAGCTGCAGCAGAATTTTCTAAAAGCTTTCTAAATTCTTCTTTATCAAAAACACCTTCACCTTCAGCAGAACCCCAATAAGCCATTGCATATTGTGTACCTTCTTGTGCTGCTTCTGTACCAGCTTCACTAATAGCACCAACACCTGTTCTACCTGCAACAGACTTAGCGTATATTTTCCAAATAACATCGTTACGTTTGATGTCACTCATCATCATAACCATTTCTTCTTTACTAGCTTGACTAAATATTTTGTCTACTTCTGCTTTGGACATTTTATTTTTGTCCATGTAGATTTGTTTCATTTGTTTTATAGCTTCAGGTTTACCAATTGCACTTGTTTTAAATGCCTTGCCAAACATAGCGCTACCACCTAGTCTTTCAAAGGTAGCCATAGCTAAACCAGCACCAAGAGCATGTTTAAAACTTTTTTGACTGATATCACCTTTCATATCATTTACAGTCATACCAGTATATATCATTGCCATGCTACCAAAAGAAACACCTTGCATACCCGGTATAAAACCAGCAGCCATCATAGCAAAGAAAGGCGCTGAACCACCTAATGCTCCAGTAAACCATTCGCTGAAGTCATCAAAGTTATCTACGTCATGTATATCACTAGTCCATTTAGGTAAATCAGATATTTGATATTGATTAAATTCTCTACGAGATGCACCAACATCTTGTATGTGATTAAAACCTGCTTTGTAACCTAACATTTCTACAAAGCCCCAAAAACCTGCTTGTAAAGAATCTACACCACCTGAAAAAGAACTTTTTAAAACATTGTCTGCATGATTATATATGTCTCTGTCACTATGTCTTAGGTAAGCACTTCTATTATAACGAGCATCAAAGAATTGCTCTGTAGGGGCAATGTCTTTTACAAAATATTCATCTTGCTTTTTAGCTTCAACAAATTCAGCCCTAAGTGCGTCATAATAATCATTAGTTTGACCATTAGCTCTAGCACGTTTACCTTGAAGATATAACCTACGATGTTTTTCATCGATCCTGTCACCTGCAGTTGGTCCACCACCAGCTCTTAAATCTACTAAGCCTTCGTAATATAATAAATCAGCTAATGTTTCATTAGTTTCAGGATTATAAATATCTATTACATCTCTCTTTGCACCTTTATCTGAACGACTATCTGTTTCTCCAGTATAATTTATGCCTGTAAAACCTCTTTCTTCCATAAGCTTTTTTAATAGCTTTGTTTGGTATTCACCAGAATTAGTAGCAGTAAAAGCACTTTCTAAATGTCCGGGATGATAGGTTTCATAAGTATCAAAGCCTCTAATTCTTTTTCCATTGCCTGCTTCGTCTTCAATAGAGTCACCATCTCTAATGCCATATTTGTTTCCGTCATTCAATGTAATATAATCCATACTAATCCTCTACATAGTGTCCGCTTGAAGTTGATGATATAACCAACCTAAATACCCGTATTCTTCTGGTTTTGATAAATAACCTGTTGCAATTACTGAATCATAGTCTTGATTATAAGCCATACCTTTTTTGCCTTCTACATTTTTCTTCCAGTAATCATGTTTTTCTGCTAAGTATTGGTTTCGTTTTTTCTCATCTTTCATTTTAATATTAGCAATAGAAGTTATAGCCATCATTAACGGCTCTTGACTTTCAGGAACAAGTACTTTACCCATAGCAGGCTTACCGTCTACCATACCTACTGTACCTCTTTGTCCTTCCCATATAGCTTCCATACCACCTGCTTCTAATGTCTTTAAAAGACCTATACCGTCTTCACCCATTGCTGTATATTGATCATATCTTTTAGCATAAGTACCTATTGCTTCTTCTAAAGCATCTCTGTTTTCTCTATTTTTAGGGTCTAAAATCCAAGTCGGATTAGCTTGATTATTTAATTGGTCGTGTACGTATGTTAATAATTGACGTACTTTAGGAGCAACAGCACCTACATTATCACTATCAGTATATAAAGCAACTACATCTTTTTCAAACTTGTCTAAGTCTGCTATAGCAGTTGCTAAATCAGTTGCTGTCTTTTTATTTTGAGCAGCACTCTTAGCAATACCATACTTCATAGTAATGTCTTTTAATTGTTCGTTACTTAAATTATACTGTGCAAGCGTAGCAAAGAAAACATCGTCATTTAAATACTCTGCATTGTCAATAAGCATAGCAACTACTTCATCAGCAGCAGCTTTATTAGCAGCTTCTTCTTCTTGAGCAGCTTCTTCCATAACACCAAAGCCTGTAGCCATAGCGTCACCAAAAGATTCTCCCATAAGCATAGCACCCATCATAGCAAATAAAGATTTAGCTAATTGGGGATCGTATTCAGATAAATCAAATAAGCCGTCTCCAAATTCTGCCTTAGCTGCGTCTATTTTAGCTGGATCACCATTAGCTGCTGCTAAATCATTTCCAAATTCTTCTGCCATTGATTGACCATTTGCACTAGCACCAATTATTGCAATGTCTTCTGCTGTAACACCATTTACAACTTCGTCATTGCCAATTATAGGCGTATCAAGAGATTCGTTATCTAAACCTGATTGATTTACTGTACTTTGTGCATTACTAGCTTCTTGAATTTGTTGGTCAATTCTAGCTTTTTCCATATTGAAATAGCCACTATCCATTTCATCTTGTTGCGCTGTATTATTTGCTACACGTAAAAGCCTTCTTTCTTTTCTAGCATTATCAAACATAGCTTGGTCTGCAGCTGAAGTAGTCATTCCATAATTTTTATTTTGAATAGGCTTTCTTTGCATACCAGTGCCAGTAAGAATTTCTCCAAGACTTCTATCAAAAAATTTAGAGCTATCAGAGTCTGTTACATCGTAATAATCGTCTTGTTTTTCTAAAGCAGCGTTATCCATAATAGAAAGCATTTTAATACGTTCTTCTTTTTTAGCCATATTAGCTCTTTTATTAGCAAAATCCTCAGCTAACAAAGCATTACCAGCATCACTTATTCCTAGATTTAAACCAGCTTTAACATCAAATTCTGGTTTTGCTCGTGGCTTAAACACAGATGTTTCTACTATACTATCGTCTCCGTTTACAATAGTTTCTTTTTCTTTTAAACCTTTTTCATTTTCTTCTATAACTTTTTTTCTTGAAACAGCTGTAGAAGCAAAAGGAGAACCAAAGTCCATAGCTTTACTGTCAAATATACTTTGAGGTTCTATTTCAGTAGGATCAAAACCTGCTTGACCATACCTCATTTTGTAATAGTCTTTACTATTAGACATAATATCTCCTATTTATAACCGGTTGTTTTGTTTCTTTTACCAGAAGGTTGACTATAAACCCAAGTACCTTTAGTAAAGTCAGCATGTTTTAAACCAAGAGCAGCACCTATGCTTGTTGGTGCTTCTTCTCTACTCCAACTCCAAGAACCACCAGGTTTTTTATCTACTGGAACATGAGTAGGAGCAACACCTTTATTGTAATTTGTTGCGTCAAAATTAACTGCAGTTTCTGTTGATTTAGTTTCAGTATTAGTTTCATCTTTTTCTGTAGGAACTACACTGTCTTCAAAAGGACTTTTAAACATAAAATCACCTGATTTACCAGACAAAGCTTCAAAAGTATCGCCATAAAGTGATTGTGTTAATGCCTTTTCTTCTGCTTTCTTTTTCTTGGCTGCATTATTCATCATAGCACCGTAAGCCATTTCACCAATAGCTTTGGCTGCTAATGCTTTGTATTTGTTTTCAGCTTTAAATTGAGGAGCAACCGCACCGGGTTGAGCAAGCTTAGCAAATTGTTGTACACCTATCCCCTTAGCGGGAGCCCATACATTAGGACCATATCCAAATTGTTGTGTTGCCATATATTATCTCCTATAATCCATAACGTCCACCGTATCTAGTACCACCACCGGGAGTTCCACCGTAAGTTCTTGAACCACCAGCACCAGGACTTACGCCTTTATTTTTACTAATAAATTTTGTTACAGAAGGGGCACTAATACCGTCTCTGTTTCTAGATGCTGCACCTGATAATGGTCCACTAGTAAATGTAGGTTGTGCACCCATCATATTTTGAAAATTGTTTTCTGCTTTGTTAACAGAATAAGATGGCTTATTATGTGGACCCCAAAGTTCTCCTGTTTCATAATAATTTTTAGCTGCAGCTTTAGATGCTTCATTATTTGCTACCCAATCAGTTGTTGGGATTGATTTAGATAATTCTTCAATAGCCATTTGGTCTAATTGATCTGAATATCTTGCAGCATATTGGTCAGTAGCCATTTTAAACTCACCGGGTTTTCCTTTTGAATATTCAATCATTTGATCTAATTGATTTACTGGTTGACCCATTCTAAAACTCATACCAGAACCACCACCGCCTAACATTTCTGCTAAACCAGCTTCAGCATCTGGAAGGATAAAAAATTCTTCTGGCAATCTAGGAGCTATACCCCATATATTTTTGTCACCCCTCATTTTATTACCATAATCTACAGATGAAGGCATATTTTTGTCCATTAACATTATTTGCCTCCACCTTGTTTACTAGTAACACTAGTTTGTTTAGGTATAAATCCACCGTAAATATTACTAAGCTGAGAGAGCCCTGCATAACCTGAATCTAGCTCGTTTTGTGCTTGTTGTTGTTGCCCTATACCTATAGCTGCTAACGTCTCTGCTCCGGCTCCCTGTGCTCCTAGAGCAGTACCTTTCATAGCAAAGTTTTGTTGTTGAGCTTGTTGGTCTATTCCAGCAAAACTAGCAGCTAAATCATTTGCAACAGACTGTTGATTAAGTGCTTGTCTAGAGCCTCCTAATCCACCAGTTCTACCAGCATTTATATTAGCTACGTTTAAAGCTTTTTGAGCTTCTTGTTGTGCTGCAGCACGCATACCAGATAAATTAACACCTTGATTAGCCTGATTCATCATAGCGTTTTCTAATGTTGTTTGATTACCAGCAGAAGCTATACCAGCTGTTTGTGCATCTTTTTGAGCTTGAGTAAAACCTGCTACTTTACCTAAATCACCTGCATTGTACATATTTGAACCTGCATTAATAGCAGTATCAATTTTACCTTGATAAGGTGTTGCATAACCTGATATAGTTTCAGTAGTACCGGGCTTACCGCCTCCACCACCACAAAAAGCTATGTCAGAAGAATCTACATGTCTAGCCTCTCCTAGCTCTAGCACTTTACTTGTGCTCATATCAATTGTAACACCGTCATAAATTTTAACTTTAGACATCTAAATTCTCCTTTAAGCTTTTTCGCATAGTGGTGTATCGTTCTTTCCAACCCACTTTATTTAATTGTTTGACAAATCCTTTTCGACCTGTATATTCTAACACATCAATACCTTCGTGTTTTCTAATTATATCTTCAAATACACTAGCTATCTCATGTAAATCATCTTTAATACCTTCCCCACCTAACGTCATTATGTGTAAAGAAGTAAAGTTTAAATATTGTATTACTCTACTTGCTGCAATACCAACCCAATGATTTCCCTTTTGTATTTCCCATATCTGAAACATATTAGGATCGGCTACAGCTTGTTGTACTACCTGATGTGCCGTCCATTCTCCACTAGAATATTCTAATGCTTTTTCTATTTCCTTTTTAATATCACTATAGCGAATTAATATTTCTTCACCTTGTATTTGCTTTATATTTATCATATTAAATAGTTCCATTCTCAGTTATAGTACCAACACAAGTTAAATTTCCATTTGCTTCTAATTTCATTTTGTTCGTGCCACTTGTAGCAAAAAATAAAGTACCACTTGATTCGGTTATTGTCCAGTTGCCTAAGTCTACTGAAGTAGCTGTAATACCTAATGCATTAATTTCTGCTTGTGTTTGGTCTGCTGTTGCATTAGTTTCTATACCATTTAATTTTGTTATTTGACTTGTAGTAATACCTACTTTAGCTGTATTAGCTACTATAGCATCAGCTTGACTTGTAGTAATACCTACTTTAGCAGTGTTAGCTGTTATAGCATTAGCTTGGCTAGTAGTAATACCTACTTTAGCTGTATTAGTTGCAATAGCCGTATTAATAGAATTAGCTAACTTGTCTGCAGTAACTGCATCATCTGCTATTTTAACAGTTGTTACTGAATCATCTTGTAGTATAGAAGTATTTACATAAGCACCTACAGCATTAATAGTCCAGCCAGAAGTAACACCACTTACTGTAAATCTTTCTGCAACCCAAACTGCTGTTCCCGGTACAGCACTTCCTGAAGATATAATTGTCCAAGTAATACCACTACCCGGTTCTGTAGGATTTCCTAATGTACTAAGAACTCCAGTAGATGTTGTAAAATATCTTTCAGAAGATGTAAAGCCTGTTAATCCAGATGTGCTTTCCCAAGTATAGTCTGTTGGATCACCTGAAGCATATATTGAATTAGAACTAAAGTAACCTCTAAACGCCATCAAAACCCCAGCAGCATTATAAGGTGAATACTGAAAGTCAGTAGCATCACTTTGATTAGGAATACTTCCGTTTACTAAATTACTAAGAGCAGAAGCATAAGCAAGATAAACAACATTTTCTGATAACGTATATTGGTCATCAGTTAAAACAACTGTATCAGATGGATCAAGAGCTGCAGCTTCTAATTTTCTTAATCTTTTTTGTAGCTCTGTCTCTGAAATCTTAGCCATTACCTAACTCCCATCATCTTAATATCAAATTGCAGTTTACTTAATTCAGGATTAGTTGCTCCGTTCATAGTTACTTTAAGATTCATATAACGACCTGAAGTACGTACATCTACTTTGTGATCCGTTGCAGGATTAAAAGTAACATTAGTATAACTTTTAGAATCACTTAAATTTTGTGTGCCAGTTAAAGCTAATAAACAACTACCTACAGCATTAACTTCTATTTTGTTAATGTGTTTAACCTTACCGTTGTCTGTTAAATTATCGTTTATTCTTTCAAAGTAACCACCAGACTCTAAAACTGTATTAGATAATGTTTGTAAGGTTGTTCCTGATTTAGTTCCAAATATTTTTAATTCACCATCAAGTTCTGTTTCAAATAAATCTGTGATACCCGGTAAAGTTCTTTTGTGTATTTTACCTGAACTATAATCGTAACAAAAAGCTAAGTTACAACCTGTAGTATCGTTACTTGTAGTAGGTAAACATAACCAAACTTCTTTATCTCTTGTTTGTTGAAACACAAATGTTCTATTACGTTCTGCTGGTTTAACTAAAGCATACATAGTGTCTTTAAATAAATCCTTAGCTATATCTTGTCTTTCTGATTGACCATCATGTATGTATATGCCGTAGTTACCTACAACTAAATGTTGTGAGTTACCAATGTTAGCAAAACACCTAGTAGAGTATATACCGTCATCTTCAAATATACTTTCAAAAGCTAATATGTTTGTATCACCTGTTTCTCTAACTCTAACTACTCCATCGGATTTGTAAGCAATAAAGAATTCACCTAGCTGTCCGCCATCTAATATTTTTCCAGGAGTTGCTAAAAGAAAAGCATCACCTGCTGTATTACTAGTTGAAGCAGTCCAAGAAGCAGCTGCTAATGAAGATATAGTTGTAATGTGAGACGAAAATAAAAAGTCAATTGGTTGATATGTATCGTCTGCTGTCCCAGCACCATGTTCTTCTTTAATACTCATTGCAATTAATCTTTGATTAAAAGGTCTAAGTATTCTACATATAATTGCACTACCTGAACTATCATTAAGCCAATTAGGAAGTTCTGCTAAACTACCAGCAGCTACTTTAGCATCAGTAAACTGTGGTGGAGCGTCTGTTCCTGGGTTAACAATAAGTAATTCGTTAAACACAAATATTTGTGGTGGGTAATCATCGTCAAATGTAAACACTTGGTCAGCTGTAGCGTTTGTAATATCATTCCAACGACTGTTACCTGAACCTGCTGTGTTATACAATACAACTGATCCATTACCGTTAACACCTTTAACAATGTAAGCAATAATAAGATTGTCACCGCCTGCAGGAGTAAATTGACATACTGCTTTGGCTTCACCATTAGCAATGTTTGTATCTGTTGGATGAAGAATAATATCATTTGTAAAGGCATTAACACCTTGTACAGAACCATTTCTAGCTCTAACGTTCAGAGAATCACTCCAACCACCTTGTGGTATTTGATTTGCAGGTACATCAACCATTAAACCAATTGATGAGAAATCAATCTCTGGACTTGTTTGGTAAGGCATATTACTTCCCCTTTGCTAATTGAGCTCCAAAGTAAAACTCTATAATCATTGTAGCCCAGCCAAAGATTTCATCCATCTTTAATACTGAACCAGCTTGTATTGTAACATACTCCACTACATCAGGTGAGAATTGAATACCAAAAAAGCTAAAGCCTTCTGTTACTGTAGGTATTACAGTTGGAACATCAAACCATACCGGAGCTACTTGTGTAAATATAATTAAGGCAAGTATAACCATGATAATAATTCTTCTATTCATAGCAGCCATAGGGCTTTCTTTGTCTGCCCTATCTCTTGCTTGATTAATAGAATCATTGCGTGCTTGCAAATTTTGAATCATTAATTTTTGAT
>Ga0222715_10002726_pt1 | contig 16028 bp, 26 predicted proteins | sample C33_9DmetaG_FD_165056 | JGI IMG/M metagenome (GOLD analysis project Ga0222715, IMG submission 165056) | Estuarine water microbial communities from San Francisco Bay, California, United States - C33_9D | ecosystem: Environmental > Aquatic > Marine > Unclassified | place: USA: California... | reverse complement strand
GTCGTTGCTCTTTGTATGTTTATAGCAGGGGAGTTAAAAGAGCATAGAATACAACAATCAATGAGTGATTGTTTAAAAGGAAAACGTCTTGCAGAACGTAATCAAAATGTTAATGTTCAGTACATGTGTGGTAAGGTACAAGCAGAATTAGAAGACAATATTGATGGTTCTAAATCAATTAAAAAAATTATTACAGAAAAATGAAGAAAAATTGTAAACAATGTAAAAAAGAGTTTGAAGCTAAAGAAGAATTAGATTTATTCTGTAGCCAAGACTGTAAGGAAGAAGCTCTAGCTGATCTTGACAATGACAGCGATGAGTGTTTAAGCTGTCAATAATGAATCTTTCAAGAAATTTCTCCCTTCAGGAACTTATCAAGTCTGATACTGCAATACGTAAAGGTATCAATAACAATCCTAACTCAGGTCAAATAGAAAAACTAAAAGCACTTTGTGAAAATATTTTGCAACCTGTCAGGGACCATTTCGGAAGAGTAAAAGTGACATCAGGATTCCGTAGTGAAGATTTATGTCTTGCTATTGGATCAAGTCGAAACAGCCAGCATGCTAAAGCTGAGGCCGCAGACTTCGAATGTGTTGGAGTTGATAACGCTGAAGTTGCTGATTGGATTAAAATGAACCTTGAGACAGATCAGTTGATCCTCGAGTTCTACACGCCTGGCGAACCTAATTCGGGATGGATACACTGTAGTTGGATACCTGAAGGTAGACGTGAGCAATTTATGCACGCATACAAATCAGAAGGTAAAACAAAATACAAACCTATAATTGGTAAAGCAAAAGATATAATATAATGGTAATAGGAAGATCACAAATATCTAAACAAATAGATGGTAAATTAGGTGACCCAAAAAAGAAAAATAAAGAAAAAAAGAAGTCTCAAGTTAAGAAACCTAATCGCAAAAACGCTCTTTCAAGGACATTTACTGTTTAAGCCAAAAGTGGTACAATCAAATAAGTTGTACAACCGCAAAAAGGATAAGTATAAAACTTACAATGCGGCCGCTAAAATGGAGGAATAATGGCAAAAAAAATGAAAAAAGGAAAAGGTCCTTGTTGGGAAGGTTATGAAATGGTTGGAACTAAGATGAAGAATGGTAAAAAAGTACCTAACTGTGTTCCAATGAAAAAAAGAAGTTCAGGATCTCCTAAAATGGGTGAATACATTGGTTCTCATATTAAATCAGAAGTTGGAGAACAAATGGTTTCTAATAAATCTTACGAGAATTATTATAAAGATATTTTATAATGGATTACGCATCTAAATATTATAAGAACGCAAGTTCTGAAAACAAAAAGAAATTTAATAAGATAGTAAATGATTTAAGAACAGACATGTCTTTAGATTCTGCTGTTAGTGAAGGTTTAAGAAAAATAAGAGAAGAAATTAGAAATACATCTGGAGGAAAAAAATATAATACAGGTGGGGGTGTTCATTTAGACGATGATAGTACAGTACCATATAAACCAAAAACAAAAACAGGTCCAATTAAAGGTGGTAAAACTCCTGCAATACCTATTGATGATTTTATGAAATTTAAAAAATATGAAAAAAAAATAATAAAAAGTGCTTCTAAGGGAGGTATAATATTAACCAAGGATAATTACTATAAGGATATATTATAATGGCAAGTTCTGGGACTACAGCGTTTGATTTAAATATAGATGAAATTATAGATGAAGCTTATGAAAGATGTGGTTTATCTACAGATTCAGGGTATGATTTAAAAAGAGCTAGAAGAAATTTAAATATATTATTTTCTGAGTGGGGTAATCGTGGATTACATCTTTGGAAAGTAAAAAATAAATCACAAGAATTAACTGCAGGAACTTTTGAATATACTACACCGAGCGATTGTAGTGATGTGTTAGAAGCTTATATATCTACAACATCGGGAACTACTGCTGATACTCAAGACGTTTCTATAACTAAAATTGACAGATCTACTTACGCTGCATTACCTAATAAAGGTAATGTAGGTCAGCCCTCTCAATACTATGTGGAAAGACATATCACTCCTAAAATTTATTTATATCAAGCACCTAACAAAACAACATATACACATTTAAAATATTATTATATTGGAAGAATAGAAGATGCAGGAGGATATACAAATACTCCAGATGCTCCTTATAGATTTTTACCTTGTATGGTTGCAGGTCTTGCATATTATATTTCTTTTTTAAAAGCTGCAGATAGAACTCAAATGTTAAAAATGGCTTACGAAGATGAAATGAAAAGAGCATTAGATGAAGATGGTTCTAGAACTTCTTTATATATTTCGCCACAAACTTATTTTGGAGATGGAGTATAATGGGTAATTACGCATCAGGAAAAAATTCAAAAGCAATTTCTGATAGATCAGGTATGGCTTTTCCTTATCAAGAAATGGTAAGAGAATGGACTGGAGCGTTAGTTCACATATCAGAATTTGAATCTAAACAACCTCAAATAAGAAGAAAAACTATAAAATCAGATGCGATAGCACTACAAAATACTAGAAGTCAAGATTTTACATTACAATCAGGAGGTGCTAGATTTACAACAATAGACTTATCTTTACCAGGTGTTTTTAGTTTTGAATCTTCTGGAATGCAACCAGATAATTCTGCAGAACAAAACAGACAAAGACAATTAATAAGTACTACAGGTACTATAACAGTGAGTATTACATAATGGCTATAACACATTCAGATTTTTTAACACAAGTAAGAAACTATACTGAAGTAGATAGTAATGTTTTAACTGATTCTATTATTGATGGTTTTATTAGATCAACAGAGTTGAATGTTGCAGGCCAAGTAGATTATGATGATTTAAGAAAATACTCGACTTCTACATTTACATCAGGAAACAGATACGTTTCATTACCTGCAGATTGTATGATTATCAGATCAATACAAGTGATAAATGGTTCTGATAGAACTTTTTTAGAACGTAGAGACACTAGTTTTATATCTGAATACAACAGCGGTGGTACTACAGGGGAGCCTAAATTTTGGGCAAATTGGGATGATTTTAATGTACTAGTAGCACCAACTCCGAATTCAGCTTACACAATTCAAATTAATTTTATTAAAGATCCTCCACATTTTAATAGTTCAACAAACACTTTTTTGTCTACTTATCAAGAACCTATGTTATTACATGGTGTCTTAACAGAAGCTTTTTCTTATCTTAAAGGACCTCAGGATCTTTACACGTTGTATAAAAGCAAGTATGATGAAGAAATAAAGAATTTTGCCCTTCAACAAATGGGTAGAAGAAGACGAGGAGAATACGATAGTGGGGTACCTAGAGTTCAGATACCTTCACCATCACCATAAAATTATTAAGGAGAATAAACTATGGCAATAACAACAAACGCAATTTGTAATTCGTTTAAAAAACAATTACTTGGTGGCGAACATGATTTCGACACATCATCAGATACGTATAATTTAGCAATGTATACTTCAGTTGCAACATTAGGTGCGTCAACAACTAACTACGCAACAACAAACGAAGTTTCATCACCATCAGGATATTCTGCTGGTGGAAAAGCTTTAGTAAACCAAGGTGTAAAAGTATCTTCAGGTGTAGCTATCACTAACTTCGCTGATTTATCTTTCACAGGGGTTACTTTAACTGCAAGAGGAGCTTTAATTTATAACACAACTACTGACGGTGGTACAAATACTACTGATGCAGTTGCTGTATTAGATTTTGGTGGAGACAAGACTGCAACATCTGGAACATTTACGATCCAGTTCCCTGCATTCACAACATCTGCTGCAATTTTAAGAATTGCATAATAAATAGGAGTTAAAATGGCTTTGGTAGTAAACGATAGAGTAAAAGAAACCTCTACCACAACAGGTACAGGTACATTTGATTTAGCAGGAGCGGTATCCGGTTTTGAATCGTTCGTTGCAGGTATTGGTAATTCTAATACCACTTATTACGCTATCGTTAACGAAAACGGTGAGTTCGAAGTTGGTCTTGGAACTGTAACCGATGCAGCTACAGACACTTTATCAAGAGATACAATTATATCTTCATCTAACAGTGACTCTGCAGTAAACTTCGGTGCAGGAACAAAAAATGTTTTCTGTACTTTACCTGCTTCCAAAGCTGTTATCCTAGATTCAAGTGGAAACATTGTTACAAACAATGGAAGTAACTTAACAGCTTTAAACGCAACACAATTAACTTCAGGCACAGTACCTGACGCAAGGTTTCCTGCAACACTTCCTGCACTTAACGGAAGTGCATTAACAGATTTAGAAGCAACAAACATAGCAACAGGTTTAGTTCCAACTGCAAGACTAGGAACCGGTACAGCTTCTTCGACAACTTTTTTAGCTGGAGACCAAACTTACAAAACTATTACTGCGGACATTACAGCAGTTACAGCAGGCGATGGTTTAACAGGTGGTGGATCTTCTGGAGATGTTACTTTAAACGTTGGGGCCGGAAACTTAATTGATGTTCAAGCAGATCAAATAGATGTTGATCTTTCAGAATTAACTACATCTACATCAGACGCTGATGGAGATTTTTTTGCTGTAGTTGATGCAGCAAACGCACAAAAAAAATTAACTAAAGGTAATATTAATATATCAGGATTTAATAATGACAGTGGGTTTATTGATGGATCTGCTTTAAATGCTTCTAATCTAAGTTCAGGGACTGTTCCTGACGCAAGGTTTCCAGCGACTTTACCAGCTTTAAATGGAAGTGCTTTAACAAATTTAGATGCAGCTAATTTAGCGACTAATTTAGTTCCAACCGCAAGACTAGGTACAGGAACAGCTTCCTCTACAACTTTTTTAGCAGGAGATCAAACCTATAAGACTATTACTGCAGATATTACTTCTGTTGTAGCAGGATCTGGTTTAACAGGTGGCGGAACTACAGGTGATGTTACTTTAAATGTTGGAGCAGGTACAGGTATTGATGTTGCAGCAGATACAGTTGCTGTTGATGTATCAGACTTTATGACCAATGGTTCTAACAACAGAGTTGTAACTGCAACTGGTACAGATGCCATGAACGCTGAAGCGAATTTAACATTTGATGGTTCTACCTTAACTGTAACTGGTGCCGCTTCTGTTGCAGGGCATATTACTCCAGGGGCTAATGACACTTACGACTTAGGTGCATCAGGAAATGTATGGAGAAACATATACACTGGTGACTTACATTTATCTAACGAAGCAAAAGATGAAGGTAATGCTATTGATGGTACAAAAGGTAATTGGACAATTCAAGAGGGTGCTGAACATTTATATATTTTAAATAATAAGTCTGGTAAAAAATACAGATTTAAATTAGAAGAGATGTAATGATATTTAATTTTGACAAAAAACATTATGATAGTGAAAAGTTATCTGATCAAGGTAAAGTGTATTTACAAAAATTACAAAACATCGTTGTAAAGAAAAATCAATTAAGTTTAGAATTTAATGATTGTGAAGTTTTACAAAAACACTACTCTGATCTAATTAGCAAAGAACTTCCAGAGGAAGAAAAAACTACCTCTGAAATGTTAAAAGAAGGATTCGATCAAGAACAAAAAGGAGCCTAGTCTATGGCTTTTGGTATAACCGCATATTCTGAAGCGGCCTTTTCAGCAGAAGATAATAACGCCATTGCTTATCCTCAAGGCAGTGTCCTTACAGGATCTATGGGTGAAGAGTCTAATACAGGTAATGCTAATGTAGATGTTACAGGTGTTCAAGCAACTTTATCCAACGCGGGAGCTGTTGCCGGGTCTTCTGTATTAGTTAGTGTAACCGGTTCTCAATTAACCTCATCAATTGGTGAAGAAGATATTAATGTAGGTGTTCCTGTTACAGGTTCTCAGTTATCTATTACAAACAAAACTTCTACTCAAGATACTTTGACTGCTTTTGGAGAATCTCCTTTTGCAACATTAAGTCCTAGTACCTTCAATATACCAAGCGTTCAAATTGAAGCAACAACAGGTGCGGGACAACTTCCAAGCTTCTTACTTCAAACAACTCTTGGAACTTTCTCAGTTACAGCAGATGGTAATGTTTCAGTAGTTGTCACTGAACATACAATGAATACTTCTGTTGGAGATGTAGATATTACTGGTGTAGCAAACGTTTCAGTTACTGGTTCAGAAATGACCATGACGTTAGGTGATGAGTCTGCATTTACAGATCATACTGTTGAAGTTACTGGTCAAGAACTAACAATGTCTATGGGAGAAGAAGTTCCCACAGCAGATGCTAATGTTTCTTTAACAGGAATTCAATTAACAAGTTCTATTGGAGATGTAGAACAAGAAACTAGGTATGCCGTTACAGGTGTTCAAATGTCCACTTCTGTAGGATCCATTACAGTAACAGGAAACGCTACTATAGATGTTACTGGAATTCAATTACAAACAAATACAGGAAATCCAAATATTACAGCTTGGGCCGAAATAAATCCAGGAGTGTCTAACGTTTGGACTGAGGTTGATAAAGCAGCTTAGAGAGGATATAATAATAACATGTCATCAACATATACTGATCTCGGAATAGAACTAATGGTTACAGGTGCCAATGATGGTACTTGGGGAACTAAAACAAATACAAATTTAGAAATCATTAATCAGATACAAGGTTATGTAAATAAATCTATTGCAGGTGGTGCGCAAACTACAGCCTTGTTAATATCTGATGGAACAACAGCTTCTTCTGATGCAAGAAATTTGATTATAGAATTATCAGGTACAATTACAGGAAATCAAATTGTTACAGTACCTGACAGCATAGAAAAATCTTATATTGTTTATAATAATACTACTGGAGCATTTACTGTTGAATTTAAAACAGTTAGTGGAACTGGTCCTACGTTTTCGACTACAGATAAAGGAGTAAAAATTCTTTATAGTAACGGTACAAATATTATTGATGTAAATGCAAATTTTAGCGGCCTAACAGTTTCAGGTAATATTGTACCAGGCACTAATGATATTTACGATTTAGGTGCCGTTGGAAACGTATGGAGAAATGTCTATACTGGGGATTTACACTTAAATAATGAACATAAAACAGAGGGTAATATCGTTGACGGATCAAAAGGTAGCTGGACTTTACAGGAGGGTGCTGACGATATATACTTAATTAACAACAAATCTAAGGAAAAATTTAGATTAAAGTTAGAAAAAATTTAAAGGAGATTCATAATGGGACTATTTTCAGGTGGAACAGAAATCATAAACAATGGAGAGCTGTTAGAAGGCGGTATTCCTACAGCAACTATTGTTCCATGGACAGACTCATCAGTTCCAACAGGATTTTTAGAATGTAATGGTGCAGCTGTTTCAAGAACAACTTACTCTGCATTGTTTGCAATTATAGGTACAACTTATGGAGCTGGTGATGGTTCATCAACTTTTAATGTACCAGACTTACAAGACAACGTACCAGTTGGAAAATCAAATAATAAAGCTTTAGCATCATCTGGCGGAGCCAACACAGTTCAATCTACTGGAAACGTTGCTGGTTCAACAGCTAATGCTACATTATCAGAAGCACAACTAGCATCTCACGACCACTCTTTTAATGTAACTGCCCCTATTGCACCATCAGGAGGAGGTAACGTTAGTCATGGTTTTCCTCAACCTTCTGGTACTATTAACGTAAACAATGCAGGTTCAGGTAGTGGTCACTCTCACAACATGAGTGCTAACTTTGCTGGAGATGCAACTTCGGTTATTCAACCTTATTTAACAGTAATTTATATAATTAAGACGTAGGAGAAAAAATGGCAACAAATGCAACATGGACAGTGGTATTCGGAGACAAAATAATTATTAAACAAAGTGGTGATGCTGCTGGAACTGGATATAGAATTTCTGATGATGATTTTTGGGGATCAGCTAAATGGAATAACATTTGGGCTATTCAATATGGAACATCTAATCCAAATGATACTGTAGAATATAAGGACGAAACTCCTCACTCTACTTGGGAAGATGCCGATTTAGGAGACTTTTCAACTCAATTTATTTCAAAATGGGATGCAGCTCATTTAGCAAAATTACAAAATGATTGGGATAACGACAATTTAGTTGATGAAGAAGGTAATTCTACAGAAACTGAAGCTGAAAAAATTGTTAGACTAGGCTCAAGACCTACATCATACACATCTTAATCAACAGCGGTTAAATTAAAAGCGTAACAAATTCTTTTTTCTTTTCTTTTTTCAGGTAAAACATAGTGAAGCAAATCAGAAGGAAATATTAAATAATCAAATAATTTAGGTTTTACTTCAAAAGTATCACTACCTTTTGAAAAAATAATATTATTATTTGCAGCTGATAAATAAAGAACACCGGCATATCTAATATCATTTCCTGTATGATAGTGAGGTTTATTGTAAGAGTTGTTTTCTAACACGTTTAACCAACTGTAAATAATTTTAACATAATAAACATTATTTAAATAATTATTTATAAATTTATTTAAATCTTTTTTACCTTCAAAAGTTTCGTGATATTGAAATCCACTTACACAAGAAATGTGGTCTTCTGTATTATAATTTTCTTCTACAAATTTTAATACTTTTTTATATATATCGATTGGAATAGGTAGTTTTCCATGAGACACACGGACAGTAAATAAATTATAAGTATTTATCATCTTAATAACATCCAAGAAGTTAAAATATACTTTTCTCCAGATAAAGGAGGATTTCCTCTATGTACATACGGAAAAGCTGCTGGCCAAATAACAACTCTTCCTGTTTTAGGTTTAACTCTTTTTGAAAAATGTAAAAATTCTGTTTCTCCACCTTCTTCTACATCATTTAAATATATAGAAAAAACAAAAGCACGTGGCTCATTAGCATATCCTTTTCCATGTTCTATATGCCAAACATGATAACCTTCTGTAGGTAAAGTTTTTTGTATTTTTAAGTCTGTAAAATGAAAAGGAACTCCATAAGCATCACCTGCTCCAGTGTTTTGAATATAATGATTCCATGCTAAATCAAAATTTAGCATCATTGGTTTTAAAGACTCCCACCATACATTTAAATTAAAAGGCGCTGCAAAAAACTGTTGGTCTTGTTTTTGTAAAATAGGTGCTTTTTCTCCACCTATTCTATTTACTGTATTATTAAATTTATTTTGATCTTCATATAATTTAATAGCTTTTTCACATTCTTGTTCAGTGATGTAATTATCATAGATACCTATAAAATTATTTATGTTAACTATTTTTTCATTCATTTATTTTATTTCTTTATATTGAGCTAAAAAAGAAAATCTTTTACTTTTGTTGTCATCACTCCAAATTAACGGGCTATGAAATGCTGAGGATTCCCAAAAAATTGCCCTATTTTGTTTAAATCCTACGTGTGTATTTAATTCACACTTACCATTACCTTTTTTTACATAAAAACCAGTTCCTCTGTGCAAACCTTCATCTCCTCTTATATAAATTATAATTTGATGTGAAGTATTTTCTCCTTTGTCACAATGGACCATTGGAGTAGTTCTTGCTACCATAGTATATGCACTGTAACATTCTTTAAGTTTTTTGTTATATAGTTTTTCACATTTTTTTCTTATATGTTCTGATATTTCTTTTTCAACAGTTGTTCCATAAAATAAATGTGTTTTATTTTTTAATTTTGTTTCAATAGTATAATTATAATCTTGACTATATCCGTAAAATGCAATTTTATTATAAATTGATTCATATAATTTTTTATCTAAAAAATTATCTTTAATATTAATATCAAATCCTTCTTTCATTTATTTAATAAACATTTGTATTGAAACTCTTGGTATGATTGGACTTAACACAGGATTAACTTTATGTTCAAGTGGAGATTTTATTATCAATAAAGAATTACCTACTACAGGTATATACCCATGACCATTTTCTGAGTTAAACATTAATTCCCCGCCAAATTGAAAATTCCATCTATTATTAATATAATATGTTGCTCCGTATGTCCAACCGCTATCATCATGCCAATTAATACCTGCTCCTTTTTCCATATAATGAATATTACTAGTAATATCTTTAAAATCTTTTAATTGATAAAATTGATTGTGATGCGTTAAAGTCTTTAATTTTTCAAACGGTGGATAATTTGATACACCTACTCTTTTTGGAGGAACTATGTTATTAATTAATTTCTCTGACCATAAACCTTTAGAAGTATGCAAATTAATACTTTTACGTTCTTTAAATATAGAATTATGAATTACTTTATAAGTAGAATAATCTAAAAAATTTTGTATGTAATAAAGTTTATCAGGGATTGAATATATTAATTTCATTATTTTTTTAAGAAACAATTTATTGAATATCTAGTGCCTTTTGTTACAGGTTCAGTCCCATGAATCCAAATAGGCTCTGCGGGAAAAAACATTGCGTCTCCTGTTTTAAAAGATTCTTTTATTAAACCATTAAAAAATCTAAACTCACCTCCTTCATAATCTTGATTTAAATTTAAAGTGCAAGAAGCTCTTATATCTCCTCCAACATCACTATGATCTTCAATACATTCTCCTTCTTTATATTTTAAAATACGAATATTATCTGTTCTGTTAATACAATGATTATCAAAAGTAGTGCATATATTTTTTTGAATATATAAAACATAATTAGATATCATTATTGATATATACATTTTAGAAATTTCTAAAGCTTCTTTTATATCTTTATTAGGATTATAAATTCGTGATAAATTTAAACATTTAAAATTATCTAATTTAGTTTTTTTATCTTTATACTTATAACTTTGTTCTGAAGTTGACAATTCAGAATATTTTTCGAAAGTTTTAATTAGTTTTTGACATACATTTTTAGGGACTAATCCATTGATTCTATACTTTAAATCTAATATTTTATGGTCAAATGTTTTAATCATGGTGTATATATATAATTTATTTCACTGTTCTGCAGTGTCCACATAGCGTCATCAAATGTTTCAACTATTGGATATCCTTTTAAATTAAAAGAAGTATTAAGTAATATAGGCACACCTGTTTTATTATAGAATAATTTTATAAGATCATAATAATTTTTATTTTGTTCACGTTTTAAAGTTTGGAACCTACAAGTATTATCAACATGTACGCACGCAGGGACTTCATTAATTGCTTTTTGTTTAGCATCAATTGCAAATGTCATATAAGGAGATTCATCTAAACCATGCATGTTCAAATAATCATCTTTGTGCTCGTACAGTATTGTTGCAGCCGTAGGTCGCCACCACTGTCTACCTTTTATTTTGTTAACTATTTCTTTTGCATTTTTATTTCGTGAGTCAAATAGCATAGATCGATTACCTAAAGCTCTTGGACTCCATTCAGAGTGTCCTTGAAATATAACAACTATTTGTTGATCTAATATTTTTTCCACAGCTTCTTCTTTATGTTTAATAATATATATCATAGGCTGCTACTCCTACTGCAGTTCCTCCATCATGAGCAATAGGATCCACAAAAAAATTTAATTTAGGGAAATGTTTTACTAACTTAAAATTGTTAGAACAATTTAAATGATATCCTCCCGATAGTACAATATTTTTACAGTCATTATAGGTCATTGCTTTTTCAATTAATTTTATTCTTTCCTGTAAAGTTTCCTCTTGTGCTTTATGTGCGAGTTCCAAAACATTTTTATCTAAATTTGTATTTGTATTTCTATATGCAGCTATACCCATTAATTGTCCTTCTTCGTGTTCTTTAAAACCTGCTTCTTCTCTATATTTTAAATATTTATAACCACCACATTTTTCGTTGCTTAATTTAATATCTATGTTTTCTTTTTTAATATATACATTTTCCTTTTTAAAATTATAAAAAAAATCATGTTTGGCCATTGAATAATGCTTATAGAGAGGTTTTACTTTATTATCTTTTATGTAAAAAATAGATTCTATTAATCTAAATAGTTCAAAATTAACATCAGTAAAATATTCACCACCTCCATCACAAATTAAACATAAAGCTTCTTTAAATTTACTAAAATATAAACCGGATACTGCATGAAACATATGATGTTGACGATTATAAAATTTAAAATCCTTACACCTTAATTGTTTTAAAATGTTATCAATGTAAGATTTATCTACTAAAATATTTCCTCTATCAAAAGAAACAAAAACTACTTTATCAAAAACAACATCTTTAAATTTTTTCAAAACTTTGTATTCATATTCTTCTTTAATAGGACTAGGAGGTTCAAAATTTTTAATTTTATTAAACCTGTCTTCTTCATAATATTGTTTTAATATGTTATCTTCAAAATAAGAAAACGAGCAGTTATGTGAAATATTTACCCCTAATGTCTTTTTCATTTATGCTTCATGTTAAATTTTTTAATATATTTTTTTTTAAAGTGCTGAAGGTAAGATTAGGATACATATTGTTTTTTTGTTTAAAATTTAATTTAATTTTATTTTCACATAATGGTGTCAACAAAAATAAAGCTTCTCCTTTTTTTAAATGTAACTCATTTTGATTTTTTTTAATTGGTATAAAAAAATTAATATCTCTCTTATATTTTGAATTAATTATACCAGAAAGAATATTTAAATTATTAAAATGATAACATGATGGTGACATAAATAAAGAAACATTTGAATCAATTGTAAACGGTAGATTAATTTTTAATATAAATTTATATTCTTTACTATTTACGTAAGATAATAATTGTTCATTAGAATGAACATAAGCTACATTTAAATTAGTTTGCCCTGCTTTCTGACTTACAATTTTATTGTTATCAAACTCAATGTATAAATCAAAAGGTAAAGTTACTAACAAAGATCTTTTATAAAGGTTTATAAACCCAGGGCATGATTTTATTGTGCCTGTAGTAGGGTTAAATTTTTTTAAAATAGGATTAAATAAATGTTTAGGAATAGATTTAAAATAGTTCGGAAAATTGTGTGGTATTTTTTTAATCATATCCACAGCATCTTCTTTCTTTAAAATTTCTGAGTATTCTATGTTTACTTTCTTTCCAAATACGTTCATTTTGCGACTTTTGTTCCCTATAAACTAATATATAAATAATTATATGCTACAAAAATTAAATTTCAAACTTAGTTTTGAGACCCCTTTAATACTTTAATATCCTGTTGTATAATAGCATATGCCTTTAACAAATGTACAAATAGCACCAGGATTTAACAAACAAGTGACAGAAACCGGAGCAGAAGGTCAATGGACTGATGGAGATTTTGTAAGATTTAGATACGGTTCTCCTGAAAAAATTGGTGGTTGGGAACAGATTACATCAGATACTTTAGTTGGAGCCGTGAGAAAACAACTAGTGTGGGCTGATTTGGATGGAAGAAGATACGCAGCTTTAGGAACTAATAAAGTTTTATTAATTTATTATGAAGGTGGTTTTTATGATATCACTCCACTAGGTACAGCTTTAACATCATGTACTTTTGATGCAACAAACACATCTACAACAGTTACAGTAAATAAAGCAGGACACGGTTTAGAACCTGGAGATTTATTTACTTTTACATCAGTAACCCCTCCTTCAGGTACGGGATATCTTGCAGCTGATTTTGAAACAAATACCTTTGAAGTTATTACCTCTGCAACAAATGAATTTACAATCACCATGGCAACGGCTTCATCAGGAACTACATCGGGCACCGGATCAGCAACTGTAAATCCATATATCAAACCAGGGCCCTTAAACGCTACAGCAGGTTATGGTTGGGGAACAGGTACGTGGGGGCGAGGCACTTGGGGTTCTGCAGCAACTACATCTAGTACAGTTTTAGATCCGGCTTCTTGGTCATTAGATAATTTTGGTCAAGTTTTAATTGGAACAATAAAAAATGGAAAAACTTTTTCTTGGAACCCCATAAACGCAGATGCAAATGCTCTAACAACAAGAGCAGTAATTGTAAGTAATGCACCAACAAAATCGGTAATGTCTATTGTGTCAGATAGAGATAGACATTTAGTATTACTTGGAACAGAAACAACTATTGGAGATGATAGTACACAAGATAAAATGTTCATTAGATTTTCTGATCAAGAGAATATATCTGATTATGCACCAACCTCAGTTAATACTGCGGGGACTTTTAGGTTAGACTCTGGAGTAAAAATCGTAGGAGCTGCAAAAGGTAAAGATTACATTTTAATTTTAACAGATACTTCTGCATATGTTATGCAGTTTGTAGGTCCTCCATTTACTTTTTCTATTAGACAGGTTGGAAGTAACTGTGGGTTAATTGGACAGCATGCATTACATTACGTAAACGGAAGAGTTTGGTGGATGGGACAAGCAGGAGGTTTTTTTGTTTTTGATGGAACAGTTAAATCAGTTCCATGTTTAGTTGAAGATTTTGTATTTACTAATACAGGAAATAATTTAGGAATTAACTATAGCGCAGGAGAACAAGTATACGCAGGTCTTAATCATTTATATGAAGAAATAAATTGGTTTTATCCTAAGAATGGATCTGAACTAGTTGATAGAGTAGTGACATACAATTACACTGAGAACGCTTGGACAACAGGTTCTTTAGCAAGAACTTCTTTTCACGATGCAACCTTATTTGACAATCCTTATGCAACAGAGTTTGATAGCACAGCAGTTCCAACGTTTCCTACTATTCAAGGAGTTACAAATACAAATGGTGCTTCGACTTATTATGCTCATGAGGTGGGTGTAAATCAGGTCGATAGTGTAGGTAACAAAACGGCTATACCTGCATTTATTCAATCAGGAGATTTTGATTTAAGTGTTGGGGGTGATGGAGAATTTTTTATGAGTATGAGAAGATTTATCCCTGATTTTAAAAGACTTGTTGGTAATGCGCAAATTACAATCAATTTGAGAAATTATCCAACAAGCACAGCAGCAAGCTCACCTTTAGGACCATTTACAATTACAAGCTCTACTGATAAGGTGGATACACGTGCCAGATCTAGATTTGCTAGTGTAAAGGTAGCTAATCTTTCAACAGATCAAAGTTGGAGATATGGCACGTTTAGAGCTGACATACAACCAGATGGAATGAGGGGTTAATGGATCCTATAACACAAAGAATATTAGAGCAACAAAGAGCCATAACACAAGATCCTAACTTTAGTGGCTATGAACCATCTAATATAAATGGCATTGCAGCTATTAACACTGCACCCGTTAATGAAAACCTCATAGTTGAAGATAATCTTGTGGGACAAACACCACCAATAGATGTTAAGGGGTTAGCAAAGAATGTTGGTAAAAAATTAGTCACAGATTTTGCTGTTAGAAAATTAGGACTTGATGGATTAAAAGGTAATATTTTTAAATCAGTAATTGGAGGAAATGCAATTGGTTTTTCAAATCCTCTCACAGCAGCCTTTACAGTAGGTTCCATGTTACCAGATTCAGTAAAAGGAATCGCTGGTATCTTAAGAAACAATAGAGCACAAAAAGCTATTGAAAGAGATATTATCAGAGACATGCAAGGACAAATAACTACAAGTAATCCACGTATTACAAACATGCAACCTACCAATCAAGATAGAGGTAGAAATGATAGACCAGGAGGAGCAAACAACACAGCATCAAGTAGTCCATCTAGAGGTACAGGTGGTTTTGATTCTTCGGAGCGAGGAGCAGCATTACATGGCTAGAGTAGATATAATAATACCTGAACCCACTCCTCAGTACACTGAAGAAAACCAAAGACAGGTAACACAGTCTTTACGAACGATGCAAGATAAGTTAAATACATCTTATCAAGAAGACTTAAAACAAGAAGTTGAGAGGATGAGTTGGTATAGTATAAGGTTTGGTTGCTAATGAGTTCATGTAATAATGTAAATCCAATAACAGGTGGTAGCACTGTTGATGATATTCCTTTTTACCTAGCCGTACAGCAAGGAAAAGTTCCTGGTTATACAATGGTTAATAAGTTTGGATATAATCCTAGTATTGGTTCATTAGCTTTTGAAACTATCTGGGAAACAGGAAATAACTATCCTTGGCAATCTTCAGCTGTTACTGTTGATG
>Ga0222715_10002717_pt1 | contig 16043 bp, 7 predicted proteins | sample C33_9DmetaG_FD_165056 | JGI IMG/M metagenome (GOLD analysis project Ga0222715, IMG submission 165056) | Estuarine water microbial communities from San Francisco Bay, California, United States - C33_9D | ecosystem: Environmental > Aquatic > Marine > Unclassified | place: USA: California... | reverse complement strand
CAGCACCGTAATATATTATTTTACTAAAATTTGTTTTAAAATCACCGCGTTTATTTATAATATCAAGCCCAGCTTTTTTCATTAACCTAGTATATTGCATAGGTGTATTTTGGAAAGCCAACACTAATCTACCAAGGACACTAGCTTGCTGTTGAGATACTAAAGCCGGGTCACCCGATTGCTGTGCTTCGTCTGATATTTTACTAAAGTCTGCCCAAGCTTTTGCTTCAGCTTCTTCTTTTGACATATCTTGTTTAAGGTATGTGTTTATTCTATTTCTATAAAACGTTGCTCCACCTGTTGCGATGGCCATACTATCTGCAATTTGTGTTGGCGTAAAACCTATTTTTAATAAGTAAGCTATTATAGCTGATGACTTATCTTTAGAGTTTTTAGCCTGACTTGCTATCTCTTGCTCTTGTATATCTGATTTTAAACCACCACGTCTTTGCTTTAGTTTATCAGAATTAAATATTCTAACCCAATCTTTCCAGTATTGTGGCTGATTAGCAAAAGCTATACTAGCTTTTAACGGGTTATTGTCAGACCAGTTTATAAAGTTTACTGTTGATAACAGCTGTAATAAAGCGGATCTTCTATTAAAGAACATAATAGTACCCACAGAATTATTAACCCAGTTATTCCACGCGTTTGTTAATCTATTGCCACCTGATGGTCTATTAGTCCCATTACGCATTCTATATAGCGCATCCTCTAAAGCTTCTCTATGTCTTGATCCATATAAAGCTTCAATTTTATTCATGTTCTCAGGACTGAATAATATTTCTGAATTAGCTATAAACTCACCTAAGTATTCTTTTCTATTTACTTTTTCAGTTAACTCATTTAAATCTTTAAGTATAGTCCCAGCTTGCCAGTGCTCAGAGGGTTCGGACCATTGATCTTGCTTAGAAGATAACAAAGCCCCATCAGCGAACGCCGATAAATCCGAGTCATTATTAATTATACTAAGTAACTTTTTTAAATCTCTTTTAGATAAACCTGGAATATCGTATCCTGCTTTGTTCCATAAATAAACCCTTATAGCTTGATCATAAGTATAGCTTGTATCAGGTATTAATTTATTAAGCTTCTTTCTTACTGGCTTCATTTGTTTTAACAAATTAGCATAAGCATTTTTCATCATCTGTCTCGATGATTCAATAGCAGATATTCCCGCGAAGTAGGGATCCATTAAAGCTTTTTCAAAAAACGCTTGATCTGCTTCACCTTGTTTTCCTTTACCTGCAAAAGTATATTGTGTCAATCCTCTAAAGTCATCAGCCGACGATGGTATAAACCATTTGTATTTACCAATATTAGCTCCTCTTCTTTTAGCAACAGCATTTGAAAATTGAGCTTCAGCAGTGACGCCTTTGTTACGTTCAATCATTTTATTAAACTCAGAACTTAATGATCTACTGAATTTTGCTCTAGCTTGCTGCACTTTAGATTTTACATCTAAAACACTTAACACATCTTGCACCGCTTTAACATTTTTATATGCATCATCTACAAAATAAAAATCATTGTAACCTTCTGAAAATTTCTCGATCATCCAGTCAGCTTTAGCGGAAGGTCTTCCGTCTTGTAACCCAGTTATATTTTCTAATGGTATTTCTAAACCAATACCTTTTAAAAATTCGTATATAGCAGGTGCTGACGCTTGTGGCCTAGCGGTTAAAACATATATATTTTTATTGCCGAATTTCTTTATTGCTTTTTCTAATCTAGCTGCTAATGGTCCTTTAGTACCTTGAACAACTTTGTTAAATTCACTAAAATCAAAAGACGCTCCTTGTTCTGAAAGTATTTCGTCTTTAGCTGCAAATTCAGCAGGTGTGATCTTAGTAACTTTACCGTTGGGCATAGTTACAATAATTTTACTTTTACTGAAAGCTAAGGTATCATCGAAGTCATAAACACTAATTCCTTTTGGGTTTACTCCGTAGTCTGGCATTCTTGCAGCGTTCATAGCCTTATCTGCTATACGCATTGACTTAGACATTTTCGCGGCCTGTGGTTTTAAAACGTTGTTAAATTTTACCCAAGTTTCACCCTCAATATTACCCTTAGTTTCTCCGGTTAAAGATTCTATAGGAAACATATTAGGATATCCATAGGTGTTTTCATTAAAATATCTGTCAACTTCGGAATCAATCATTGGATCAAACGAACTGTTCATTTGAGACTGAGTAAGAACGTTAAAATTATTGTCCATTATTACAGGAATAATAGCAACGTTATACTTGTCCCTTAAGGTATTTAAATCAAAGCTTTTGCCATTATAATAATAATCGGTAAGTTTTAGCACCATGTATTCGGTAGGTATCATATGCTCATACCTTAATGGCCCTTTGTAATTACCGCTAAAATAATACTTAACAGGAGCCGCCGCTTTAAGGACGGATGACATGTTCGATTTCAAACTCATCATAGTCATTACCCAGTTTATTTTAGAGCCGTTATCTTTTACGTGTTGTAGATAGTCCGTTAAGTAAGTCCACGCTTCTCTTGCAGCATCTTCTCTAATTTGAGAATCCTTTCTAAAGCCTTCTATTCCACCCGCGGGTTTTTGAGCCGGAGATTGTATCCTTTCTTTCCAGTTTTCTACTTCAATACCTTTATAGAAAACAGCTTTAATAGAAGTTGATTTGCCTTTTTTATAAACCACTTCAACATCTGGTATATTATTTAAATTATTATCTAAATAATCGGGGTTGCCTGCATAAATTTGATTTCTACCACCACCAATTTTTCCTGAAGTAACATTATGGCCCCTTCCCCATCTTAATATTTTTATTAATCCATCAGCGCCTTCTTTTAAAATTAAATTAGTATTATAAGAAAGCTCAAGACCCCTTTGTTCTGCTATAAGATCAGGGTTATTAAACAACGCACCTAAAGACTCTACATCATTTTTTAAAAATCCAAAAAACTTTAATAAATTACTATTGCTTTCTTTTAAAGACATCCCTTCAAAAATAAAATTACCAAAATCAACTTTATCGGTTATTTCAATTTTTTTAATATATCTTTGTATAGATTGTATAGCTTCTGTAGCAAAAGATTTTAATCTTTTTTCGTCTATTTCAGGGTATGTGTCTATTAAAAATGGTAATAATCTTTTGGCAGTTAATTTTACATCAGCTTTTATTAACTTATTTTTTAATTGATTCGCTTTACTTCTTACAATATTAGCCTCGTTAGCACTTAGTGATTTGCTAAACTTAGCATTTCCTCTTTCTGTTTGTTTAGCAACTTCTACTATATAATTGTCTAATAGCTCTACACCTTTTAATGTTTGATTTTGTTCAAAAGCCTTGCTTATCTCGCTATTTTCATTCTGCAGCTCAGTGTTAAATATTTCTAAAGATATTTCTTCAGCCATTGCTTTAGCAAGTGATTCTTTCCTACCTCTAATGAGTTTATTGTCAGCAATAAAATAACTTAAGAATTCCGCATCGGGCATGGATGCTACATTTGGCTTTCTTCGTGTTATTTCCGCACCAGATGTTCTACCCGCATTATCTGTTCCAACGGTTTCTCTATCAATTTTTTGGCCTTTCCAATTAGATATAAACTTTCCATCAACTTGCTTTTGTACAGCACTTGGAATGGCACTCATTAACCACGTAGTGGTCATGTTTTCTAATATAGCTTTTTTATTTTTAGTAAGAAATTTCTGTATGGCATTATCTTTAACACCGCCCATAGCTTTCTTTAAATCAATATCAGCCTGCTTCCCCATTTCTTTTTTAATCTCAGCAATTAAAGGTGTAACGGTTCTATTATTAGAAATTTTTTCGTTTAATTTAGATTTAAGCGTTCGTACTATTGTTAATACTTTTGAATTTATATTTGCTATAGCCTCGCCAGATAGCACATTACTTTTTAATAAATTTTTATATTGTGGTTTTGCTTTTTGAGTAACAGGTTTATCCTCCGCCACTACAGCCGCTGCTTTTTCTAATTGCTCAAATTGATTATTATCAATATTTTCTAAATAAGATTGATCGCTTCTTAAAGCGTCAAGTATTCTTTTAGCAATACGACCGTTTATAAAGCCATATAAGCTACCTCTACCATCCCATTTTGTAGTTTCTTGCGCTTTATATATTCGTTCAATTACATCATCTCTAAGGTCTTGTTTTACTTGTGGCCTTAAATTGAATCTATTACCAATTTGTGTGTCAACCATGTTAAATAACTCGCTAGCTATCGCATTTTGAGCTGCTCCTGATTGAAAATTAGATTCTAATTCTTTAAACTTAGCTTTTGTTTTTTCAAGTTGTACTTGAGATTTACTTAGTTTAGCTTTACCTTTTTCTTTATCTTCAATACCGCCTAATTGTTTTCCGCCAATAGCTTTTTTTGTCCAAGAATTAACAAAACCAAATACGTTCTCCGGTTTATTAAATCTAAAGTACATTTCTGCATCACCATTTTCTTTCTTCATTAAATTACTAACAAAGTTTTTAATTTCAAAAACAGTATTAAAAGAACTTCTTGGTAATATACCTAAATTAGTAAAGTCACCAATAAGTTGTATTAGTTCATCTGCATTTACTTGGCCTGTATTAGCGTCTATATACTGAGCCATTCTATCTTGAAATAATTTATAATCCTCAGCTGATATTTTTCTTTGATTAAATAAGTTAGCAACCTCTTGTTTTACGCCATTTATCATAGCGTTTGCGTCTCCAACAAATTTTTCGTCTTTTATTATTCCCGCTTTGACAGCTTGAATATGGCCGAGTTCATGTAAAGGTGACATTGCGGCCATTTGCCCAACTCTTAAATTACCAGTATTAATATCATTATATACAGACTCTTGGTTTGTATATATATTATTACCGATGTTTAGTCCTCCCCATTGCCCGCTTTCAAAATCTTTTTTATCTTGATCATTTAAATCAGCAAACCATTTTGAATGATTTTCTTTAATAAATTTTATAGCATCTGCACTTGTGGTAAAATTTTGACTTTTTGTGCCTTTATTATTTTTAATTATATTTTTAGCAAAATTAAATAACTGAGCCGAATATTGTTTGTTTACATTTAATTCGCCATCGCTATCAAATAACTTGTCTATTTCATTTTTTTGCCTTTCAAGTATGGCTTCTCTCTGAGATATTAAATCTTTATATTTAGATTTTAAATTTTTTAATTCATTTAAGGCATAGCCAGAAACGTCTCCTCCGGCTCCTAACTGTGAGGCTTCGTTTTCTAAAGCTCTCATTTCTCTATTAATTTCGGTTACATTTTCAAACTCTTGAGCAGTCATATCGTTTATTTTTAATACAGCTTCTGTATTTTGTAAACCTAATTCTGTCATTAGTTCGTACTTCTTTCTCCTTGCTCTCTTTCTTTCTTCCGCAGTAAGTTTATCTCCGTTTATACTATTTTGTAAGCCTAATATTTCGTCTCTAAGTTTGGATTCCTCTCTTGCTTCCCTTCTAGATATTACTTCTGACTTTACAATAGAATATATATTTTGAGAAGCTTGAGGGCCAGATATAGCCATGCTTGTAGCTAATGTGTTTGCAATAAAATCTTTGTCTAATCCCTCAAATATATTTTTATCTTCTTTTAATATAGCAACATCTGATATGTTTTGGCCGATTAAAGTAAAACCTTCTTCTAGCAGTTCTATTCCTCCTCCCATTCCAACACCAGCAATCGTTCCGGTTGTTTTAGCTAATGTTCTAGCCATACCATCGCCGACTAACTTTTTAAACTGGTTAGCCCCAATAGCTCTAGAATATTTTTGAAAATTATTTATAAAATTTAATGTACCAAATCGTTCTGCTACAGCAGCTGTACCTCCGTATACTAAGCTACTTAATGATTTTTTCCATTGAGATAAATTTAATATATCTTTTTGCTCTTGAATTTGTCTTTGTATTTCTCTTTTTTCAGAATCACCTACTGCTGTTTTTAACTCTTCATTTAAAGACAATATTATTTCATCTGCATTTCTTTGTGCTATTTCTAACCCTGACATTTGGCCTCCAGCTTCCATAACAAAAAATATACCTGTACCAACATTCGTAGCTGCCTTTACTGATAAAACACCAGCAGAGCTTGCTCCTAATGTACCCATAGCAGTTAGTATAGAAGGAGAATTTTCAACCAGCATGGTGCTCACGTAATCGCCCCATCCAGCCTCTTTATCGTCCCATTCAATTCGCGAAGGCAAATAATTTTCCCTTCTTTTTTGAAGTCTTTCATTATAATCAACGGCTGCCATTTTCATATCTTTCATATCTCTATAAAAGCTATCCTGCATTGCTTCGTCTTCTGTTTTGCTTATAGTCCAAATATTACCAATTAATTTAAAAACAGATCCTCCCAACATAGCGGAAGTTCCTAAAAAGCTTTCTTCCATTACTTGAGCGAACTGATCTCCTAATTCATAACTTTTGCCAATTGCGCCAGCACCTATATTTAAATCATTAAGTTGTTTAGCTCTTAATGTCAAAGCGTCACTTCTTTCTTTTAATTCAGCCCTAGACGCGGTTAGGTCTTTCCATTGGGACTGCATGGCTTCAGAGTTAGCTAAGGACAAAATGTCATTATATCTTGTTACAAATGAATTTCTAATACTTATTTCTTCTGGAGAAGAATAATTATCTGTTGAATAATTCTTTATTTGATTTTCTAAATCAATTAATTCGTTTTCATATTGAGATCTTACTTGTGTAAAATCATTTTGTGCAGATATAAATTTTTTAGCGTCAATATTTATTGCTTCAAAATCAGTTTTTAAAGTTGCGTTTTCTTTTGCTATGATATCGTCGAACATGTTTTCATTCGCCGCAAGCGAATAAGGCTTATAAGTTCTACCTTGTAGTGTTTCTTCTCTTACTAAAGTTCTACCAAATTTATTTTCAAAATCAATTTCATCTTGTTTTCTTTTGGCGACCTCTTCCCGCATAGCTGCTTTAGTCTTTGAGCTATAAGGCAGGTTCATTAACATTTTTTCCTGCTCAGCTTCAGATAAATCATTATCGTATATAAATAATTCCGAAGCTTTATTCTTGGCAGAATTTACAACTTCAGATTTAGTAGCATTATCTATTTTAGCTAAATCTATAAATTCAGCAATATTTTCTTTAGTTATTACTGTATCTCCTGCTGCTTTTAATATAGCTTGCCATTGATTGTATTTGGTTTCACCTAGTTCATTTTTAAAATCTGTATCAATATCATTAACATATTCTGAATACCCTGATTTTCTTCCACCAGGAAGAGTTTTAAATCGCTGTTCTCTTTTAAACTTAGGTTCAAGTTTTCCAATACCATTATACTCATCAGTAAGGTTAAAGTAATTAATACCTATTTCGCCCTTTAAAGTTATTTCATTTTTGCTATCAATCGTTTGAACGTATTTGATTGCATTATCTTGCGCTTTTTTTACTTCAGGGCTAAGTTTTCCCTCAACTACAACTTCTTCTAGCTCTACATTAGACGGAGAAGGTGTGATAGGTTTTGTTTTAAATTTTGCGGCATAATCATCAAAGCTGGCTGGGAACCTTTCAGTGCCGGCATATTTATCTAAATATTCATCTTCATAAACTATAGCACCGCTTTTGAATTTTATATAGCGAACATTGTCAATTGGCTTTGCTTCTTCAGTATTTGACGTATCCAAAGAATCTTGATCCCAATTGGATCCCGTATCTACTCCCTTTTGATTGGGCGCTTGATTGTTGTCTGGAGCCGCAGACGCACCCGTCTCCGCAACTCCGTTTTCCTTTGCTAGTTTTAGGCCAGCAAAATCTAAGTAAGTTTGTAAATCAGTAAACTCGACCATAGCCATATCCTGGGCAACCTGTTCTTCTGAAACAACGTTACCATTTGAATCTGTATATTTTGGCATAATATTATATTTTATTTTAAATCTATATTAAACATTTCTTTTGCTAACTTTGGGCTTAATAATTCCGGTGTTCCATTTCCACCTAAATAATACTTTCCGTCTTTAGTTTTAGTTATTTCGTAGTCCATCTTTGTTTGGGTTGCTCGGTCTTGTGGTGATCTTACAATATACTTAAACTTTTTAGCCTTTCCAATGGCTCCAACTTCTATCCAAGCGTTTAATGTGGAGGTAGCATCGTTATTAGATGCAATTTGACTTCCGCTTAAATTAAAACTCTCCGAGCCTAAATCTTCTTGCTTTTTATCATATTGTTTTTTGCCTTTTTTATAAGCATTTTCTCTAGCAATTAATAATCTATCTTTAACCTCTATTCGCGCTTGTGCTAAATCTATTTCGCCGTTGTCTAACCTATCGCCTATATCATTCATAGGTGCCTCTGCGTTAAAATCAAATATAATAGACCTTAATGCATTTTCATTTTGTAACGTATCATTCAACTGTTGATCGTACGCTCTTTCAGCGTAAGGATTGTTAGCATTACCTCTTAATCCTGAATTGTACGCTTCTTCAGATGTTTTATTTAAGCTGTTTAAAAACTTAGTGTCTTTAAAGAATGGCTCTTCCATGCCGTTATAAGATATTTCTTGGCCATCAACATTAAAAGCTATGTTACCACCTTCTTGTATTTGGAATGGCGCATCATATTTATCTTCGCTTCTGCCATCACCATCAGCATCATAAAATCCATATATAATAGCGGACTCTTTTGATTTAGAGCCTGGGTTACCGTTTGAATATAAACCTTCTTGCATATTACTTGCGTATTCAAGTTTACTTTTTTTGTAAGATTTTAATTGTGCTGCTAAATTTGTAAAACTATTATTAACATTTTGCATTTGATCTACGTATAGCATGTAATCCGGATCTGTAGTGTCGTCAAACTCTGCAGCCTTCTTAGCAGCATCAGTGTATATAGTTCTTTGTGATAAAAGAAAGTTTCGCATAGTAGCAGTTTCAGCAGGATTAAATGAAGTGAAATCCATATCGGTTTTCATCTTGCTCATGTAATTATTAACCTTTGCTTGTATAGCTTTATTTTCAGCTACTCTATTATTTTTAGATGGTACATAATCAGGCGTTGCGTTTATTCCTGCAGCTACAGCTCCGCCAATGTCCAAAAATTTCTTACTTGCTTCAGCAGCTCCCCGTATTAATGCATTATTTGCCATATTATTTTAATTATTTTTTCTTAATTCAACCTTAGTAGAATTAACTTCTGGCCTACCTATATTAGGTTTTACTGGCATTGAGTTTTCTATTGGTTTAACCGCTCTTGGCTTTGTGTAGTTGGGTTTTATAGAGCTAGGTCTATTAAAACTAGGTCTTTGGTTTATACGTGGGTTTGGGTATACATTATAGTTCCATCTCCAATCTTGTCTATATTGATATCTAAATGCGTTACGATCTATTAATTCTTCTATTCTTCTATCAAGCACTCTAAATTTAAAGTCTCTAACTGGCACAGCAAGTGTATCACCTGCTTCTGTTATAGTTAGTATGCTTTTGATTTTATAGTTTGAAAAATTATATTTACTCCCGCAAGACGTAAGTATTAATGCTAAAGCTATGATTATTATTTTTTTCATAATTAAATTTTATTATATTATTATACTTCTGCGCCAGTACCTGCAAGTGGATTGAACCCTAAATCATCAATCATTCCCATTCCGCCTTTAGCAACGCCAGCAACTCCACCAATTATAGATTTAGTAGCAGCGTCTCTAGCCGCATTTGCTGCGCCTAATCTTTGCTGAGACATTCCGAGCATGGTATCAGTTTTATCTTTTTCCTGGGCTCTTGATATTAGTTCACCTTTTCTTTCTTGCATTTGTAATTCTCCTGCCTGAGATCTTTCAGCCATTTGATTTTGGCTTTCTTGAGCACCTATACTTGCTGATGCCGCTTGAGCATTTGCTGTTTGTTGATTTGATAATGACTGAGCTAATGCAGCAATACCGGACCCTCCAGCTGCGCCAGATAATTTATCCATAGTATTAGCCATACCAGCTTGCTGTTGTTGATTTACAAAATCTGCTTGCTGAGTATTAACAGTTAGATCTTCCATGGTATTTTCCATGTTTGTATACACATTTGATGTGTCGGCACCTTCCATACGCGCCTTATTTTTGTCAAACTCTTTCTGAGCTTCTCTTTGTTCTCGTTTTCTTTTACCGCTTCCTATAATCCCTCCGGCTATTCCCGCGAGACCTTGTACGGCGCTTAACATTGGTATCATATGTATTGAATTGTTTTATAGGTTATTATTACGCATTATTTGCTGCTTTCAAATATTTCAGAACCAACTAAGAATAATTCTGCGTAATCTAATGAATCATTTTTTAATTGCATTTCAGCATAGTAGCCTTTTAAGCCACTTGTATTTACGCTTGCGGTCTTGCTAAACAATATAAAACTAGTAAGCACCGGTCTTGTTTGAGAAGAAGCTATGTTACATGTTATAGACGACGCTGAAGGTATACCGGTTATTATACCTATTTTTTGTATATCATCGCCGTTTATATCATTAGTAAAATAAGCAGTGTCTCCTATTTGAACAGATACGTTCAAGGGTTGTGGAAATGTTAATGTTATACTTGCCATAAATTATTTTATTAAGGTACTATACAGCTTGAACAATTAGAATAAGGACCGTTTCCGCTATTAGCGTTTTCATCTATTTTATAAGCCATTGGTGGTGATGACGAATTGGCTGCTATTGTAGCGCAATATATTACACCGCTCGGCGAATTTTTAACCCATACTACATCTCCAACAGAATAGCTATAAGATAAAACTATAGATTGGCTTCCTTGATAACCGTTTAACTTGTCTAAATAATAAACAGTACTGGGGTTGTCGCAATTGGTAGCTCTCCATGAGGTGCTACAGCTGGGACAAGTGTTTTCCGCGGACAAGCCAAGCCCACTTTGTTGTCTATAAGTTGCCATATTAAATTATATTAAGGTGTTGAACAAGTACCTGCATTTGAGCTATAAAAACCAGCCGTAGCTAAAGTTGTTAAAGCTGCATCAGAATATAAGTTTGTTGCTGTAGCAAATGTCGCCCCGGAGGTTACATATACTGTTGCTGTTGTAGATGTTCCACAACACAAAGCACTAGTTGTAGATGCATAACACAAAATTAATTGTGTAGAACAGGTTGCGCAAGTTTGTGATGAACCTAATGTCGCTCCTGTTTGTTGTCTGTAAGTTGCCATATTTATTATTGTTTATAAAATCCATCTGCTGCAGGATTTCCTGAAGCGTCTAATATTGATGTTGCTGTTAAAAATGTTTGCCCACTTGCTACAAAATAATTGCCAGCAGGTGCTGTGCAACAAGCTAAGGCTGCTGTTGATCCAAAAGATAATGAAACAGGAACTAAAGAACCTTGAACATAGCTATCTAAATTAAATACACTCAATAAGTTTGTTGTACCTGCAAAATCAATAGCAACTGATATATTAGCTGTTAAAGTTTTAGGTGTGACTGTATTGTTTATTATAGTCGAGGTTGTATCTACAACTTGCCCAAAATTTGGTTGTAATAAATTTTGATTTGTCCATTCGCCACTTGGCAATGGATTAAGTAAAACAATGTTAGATGTAGAAGTAGCTGTAATTGTATAGCTATAAGTTTCTGGTGTTTCTGAATAAGGTATAAATGTTTTGCAATCCGGAGCACCTACTGTTATATCTGAATTTGTACTGGTAAAAGCAAAGCAAAGAGTTTTCGAAATATATTGATATACTGTAAATATTGACGGTTGCCCACTTGTTGTATCGAATGTACTCGCTAAATTTCCTGTTAATGTAAAGGCATAAGTTTGATCAACTGTGGTTAAAGGGAATATTACATTCACAATAGCTTGCCCTGTTGAGTCTATAGTTCCCGATGTGTTAACTATATTAGCTCCTCCAACATTAGCTAGCGCTACTAAGTTCCAATTAGCCCCTTCAATACCGTTTATTGTAAATGTTCTTGTTTCTCCAGAAGAAATTATAGCAGAAGTATTAAAGCTATAAGATTGTATTTCTGTAGGTGGATTGTATATAGGGACAGCATTAGCAATCAAACAAAATTCATCTCCAGTAACATTGTTTGCTGGAAAAGTATAATTTACAGTAAATATTATTTGAGTAAGTAAGCCTTCTGTATTATATGTTTTTACACTAGTAATGGTGTAGTTATTTATAATTCCTATAGTTAAAGATAAGGAAGGTTCTGTATCAAAATAAAAACCCGCATCGGCTGTCACTGTTTGAGAAATTACAATAGCGGATGTTCCAAAAGCACCGCTTCCATTATAAGCAACTGGAGGTTTTAAGTCATTAGGCGGATTAGATACGTATGATATACCACAGCTTTTTATTATACCATTTAATGTTGAGTTGGTTTCTACGGCAAATCCAGTACCACATACATCTATAAGTACATCTGCCGCAGGCATAATACTTGGCGATATATAGTTAACAACACAATTTACATTTAATCCATTTTGAGAAAATACAGCACTGCTTACATAATTAGGTAGCGGACTTGTTGCAGTAAAATTAGATGCTGTTAATGTATATCCAGGATCAGGAGTTAATAACAATACAACAGAAGGATTGTTTTGAGTAAAATCAACCCCAACTACCGCGTCAAAAGTAACAACAGTTACTGAAAAATTATTTATTTGTATTGATGCCATATCTTTTGCGTTTCTATATTAAGGTGTTGGATCAGGAAAACAATTATCATCAAGTGAAGTTGTTACTGTAAATTCAGTAGGATTTACATTCCCGCTTATTGCAGATGCTCTTCCAATACCTTGCACATTAAATTCATGAGAGTCAACATTGTTATCACAATTTGTATTATAAAAAGTATTCAATCCCCTTATGTAATTAAAATATTTACCTTCTTTATCTATAAATTCTTTGACTTCACCTTCTTGTAAATCCGTTACAATAGAATTAGTATACCATCCGACTGTAGAGGTTACATTATTAGGCGTTAATTGTTGTGCTTGAATTTGTGCCAATGAATAAGTTCTCAGGCTAGGCAATATTTTATACATATATTCTTTAGAAGCAGTACCGCTATAATTTACTGTTTTAAATCCTTTAACACTAGAAGGCTGCTCGTTAAATATAACGTTGAAAGAACTTTCATAATAAGCGCCCAGCGAAACACTATTTGGTCCTGTCCCATAAAAAGTATTATGTAAGGCGTTACTATTATGTTCCCATAATCTACCAGCTTTAAATGTGTAATAAACACCATTCAAAAACACACCAGCTTCTGGTATATAAGTTTTCCTAGAAGTCCATCCATTCACATCTTCTTTAAATGAAATAGTTGTAGAAGTTGTTGGATATGTATTAACAAATTGATTGCATAAAGGATCTTTATTAAGCCTATCAAATTGTCCAGCCCCTAATGTTTGTTGCCAGTACGGGGAAAGCGTTGATAAAGAAACATTGTAATTTCTTCTATCAGCATCCCATGTACCCACGATCCTACTGTTTAATTTTAAGTTATCTGAAAAGAATCCATGCATTCCGTAATCTGAAATTTCTGTAATGCCATCATTTGAAAGTCTTATAACAGTTCCTCTATTCGCATCTGTATAATACATTCTAAATCCGTATTCAGCAAATGATTCTGGGTTTGTTGCAATACCAAATTCTCCTTGAAAAGTTACAGTCGCACCAAGCACCGCTTGATTGGATGTAATGTTAGAACTGCCATCAGCATTGAATAGAGCATCCTTATTAGCCAATATTTTCATTGACTTATTTTCACACAATGTAACCAAGTTAGTGTCTCTAGAGTAAAGTTTTTGTATGCTACCATACTCTGGGTTTACATCTTTAGTAATAGATTCTGCTTGTATAAATTGGTTTAAACCATTAACACCAGATGTTGAATTAAATATTTGTGAAAATATTAAGCCATTACCTCTGTGTTCTTCGTTATAAGGTTCGTCTAAAGTTGCTGATGCTTTAACCCCATTTTCTATTGTAGGTTGATTATAATCATCTCTTATACGATCTGATTCAACACCATTACCAAATGAATAGCAATTAAAAAAATCTAACTGATGCACGTTACCCGCTTCTGATTTAGCGTAAGACCCGGGAACTTCGTAGTATATATCAAGCTCTGCAGCTTCTTTTGGTTCTGTTTCAAATATAGCTGGATTATTTGTTGTAAAACTATCATCATCTGTTCCAAAACCTATAAATTCAATTCCAACATAGGCATTATCATAACTAGATTGACTTTGTACCCAGGGCGCAATTCCATCTGTGCTATTAGTAGGGTCCCATTGCAAACCTTGCCATCCATTAGCTACATTAAATTTTATTTTCCATTTTGTTAATTGATTTGTAAATGCACTATGATTGTCGAGCCATTGGTCATTGCAATCCCAAACATTACCTCTTAATTTAGTAACGCTAGTTACTTGGTATATTGTACCCTGTGGGTCTGATATACCGTTGCCTGCGTCTATAAATCTAAATAAAACCCCGCCGCTATCTAATTGTTCTAATAAAGCTGGATTTTCCAATCTAATACCATCGCCTCTTGATCCTCCATATCCACCAGACCAACTTAATTCCATAGAGCCCGCTATATTTACTCCGTTTCCACGAGGCTCACAATCAGCGCGCATATTATCTATAAATAATCTGTTAGTTGCTCCTTGTGCATCAGGCCTATCCCAATAATCCTGCCAAAATCCAGCACTCGTGTAAGTGCCAGATAGCCAATAACAGTACCCTAATGCTTTTCTAGCGTAGTTAGCATTAGCGCTAGCAGAGGCGGCTACTATTTTTTGTTCCAATAAAGCATCTTGATTCACCTTAACAAAAAACCTACCGGTAAATTCTGGTTTATTTTGTATTTCAACCCTTGAAATTTCTAAATTTAAACCGCTAATTGCAGTTGGAAACCCATAAGGTGATGTAGACGTGAAATTCATATCAGGGCCAAAAACAGAAGAGCTCTGTAGCCTAACATAAGCATTATTAGCTCCCGCTAATCCAAACGTGGTTATTTTATAATATTCACTAACGTTTGCTCCCGCTGTTACCCTCATTAATAAACCTGAGGTCGTTCTTGTCGTATCCCCAAATTGTTCATCAAAGTCGTCTTTGTCTACCCAAATTTCATTAACACCTTCTATTGGAAAACCACCAACATTAAAAGTAGTCGCAAGAAGCCCCATAGATAGTTTTGTTTCTTTTAAATATTGAGGAGCTTCATTTTCAATTGCAATAATTTTATATCTAGCTTGTTCAGTTACGGGATTATTATTATCATGCTCTTTTTTTAGTATAATAAAAGTTTCCTCGTCTACTTTGTTTCTTTCTGCCGATGGAAAAGACAACCATATATTACCATCCTCAGCATCATAAAATCTATCTAAACATAAATTATAATACTCCTGAGAAGTTTCTTTAACATAGTATTTAAAATAAGGAAATTGATTTTGCTGATCGTAATAAGGTATTGCGCTTGCTAACTGAGCTGTTAGCTTATTTGAAAATTGTGCCTCTTCTTTGGGTATAACAACAGAAGCTTCTTTACTTGTAAACACAGGGGTTGTTCTACCGTATTCGTCCATGTAAGCAACACCCACTTGGTATGTTCTTAGTGATTTTATTGATTCAGCAACCTGCTCATTATCTATAGTAACGCTTGTCAAACTATTTGTAACTGGATCAAAAAGTTCATTTGAATCAGTACCTATAGCTAAAATTGTCTGTAAAGTATCTCCGCTTGGAGTTAACAAATTAAAGTTTTGTACGTAATTTCCGTATATAAGCCTATTGGCAGTAATCTCTTGGGCTAACGCAGCTTTAGGTACATTATCATATGGTCTTAATAATTGATTAGCATTAACAACAGATGTTATTATTTCTGTTTCAATATTAAAGCTATTAGAAGTCCACTCATCATCATTCGATGTAAATGTATCTACTACATATACATTTGCATTGTTGGTAGCTTTGTATAATATATCAACACTAATTACATCCACTGGAATAGTGGACGGAATAAAATTAGATATAGTTAATTGTCGAACATTATTAACCATAGCTAAA
>Ga0222715_10002715_pt1 | contig 16044 bp, 24 predicted proteins | sample C33_9DmetaG_FD_165056 | JGI IMG/M metagenome (GOLD analysis project Ga0222715, IMG submission 165056) | Estuarine water microbial communities from San Francisco Bay, California, United States - C33_9D | ecosystem: Environmental > Aquatic > Marine > Unclassified | place: USA: California... | reverse complement strand
TTATAAAGATTGTTTGTAATGGTAGCAAAGACGCTTGGCGTGAAATAGATTTTTATGCTGACCAAATAACACGGTATGCTAAGCAAGCAGAAATGAAAAAGCCTGACATATGGATCATGCCTGCAGGCGCCACGAAAGAAGAGCAAGAAAATGTAGCTGCTATATGTAATGTAGCTATGGAAAAAGGCTACAAGGTAGCTACTCGTAATCATTGTTATGTATATGGAAATCAAATTGGAACCTAAAGACGTAAGCAGAAAACATTTTTATATTTCATTAGTCAAAAGTGGTTTTAGAATTATTGCAGGCATTCTACTAATCAAAGGTGATATAGTAGGCGCAGGTATGATGTTTATAACTGCTGAGATTCTCGGTGTGTTGGAGGAACTATGACACAAGTAGGCAAAAAACATTTCAGTAGTCCAGTAGAGGAACCGACAACTGTTGAAATTACATGGAGAGAGGTTGAGGATTGTGTACGAACAATCGTCGGCAAAATAAATTTTGAAGGAACTAAAATTAAAACTGTTGTGGGCCTTTCCAGAGGTGGACTTATCCCAGGTGTACTAATCTCTCATCAACTCAATGCCAAGTTTGTCCCTGTTGTATGGCAAACCAGAGATGACAATGTGCAGTGGACTAATATGATTCAAACACATAACTCAGAAGATGTTTTGATTGTAGACGACCTTGTTGACTCTGGCCTAACATACGAACAAATTAAAGTACACGCCCCGAAAGCCAAGTGGGCCGTTATGTACAACAAACGGCCTGATATAGAGGTTGACTTCGTTGCTGGAAATTTGTATAATGATAGCAGATGGTTGGATTTTCCGTGGGAGAAATAAAACCAAGGCAAAGATGCTTGGTACAAGTATTATCTAAAATAGATTTTACAGGCAAAAAATTACTTCATCTTAGTGATGACGGGCCTCTAATTGAGGCCTTATATGAAAAATTTGGTGAAGTAGAACAATCTATATATGAAGGTAAAAATTCTTTAGATCTCACAGAAATTGACAGGTCGGACAATACTTATGATGTTATTTTGTGTGTACATATATTAGAACATATTGAAAACGACTCTAAAGCTATAAATGAATTGTATAGAGTATTGACAGTGAAAGGTAAATTGTTTATAATGGTCCCACAACCTGCAGTTTTTCAAAACACAATGGATTGGGGTTATCCAGACCCCAATCAACATGAACACTATAGAATATATGGTAAGGATATTGTAGACAAATTAGTTAGAAACAATGTAAATGTTGAAGCACATTTAGTCACAGATGAAATTACGTTTAAAAAAGAACTTGTTTACGAAATTACAAAGGAGAGTTTGTAGTGACAAGAAGATCGAGTGTTATTCGTCAACGTCCGTATAACAGCAATGGGTCAAAGGGGCCTGATACTTACTATGTTGTGGAAATGTATGAGAACGAAAAATTAATTGAAACAAGAGAATTGCCCGGCAAGAGTTTTTATTATGCAGAATCTTGTGCGAGAAATTGGGACGAAGGAATTATAAAAGATGATAAGTGATGTAATTAAACAACGCCTCAAGTCAGCAGGCATGAGGTATTACGCATCTGATAATATTTCAGGCGCTTTATATGAGGGTGACAAATCTGCTCTCATTAATGAACTGACTGAAAAGTTTGAAGGTGTACTTGACTCCTTAGTCATTGATCGTGTAAACGATCCTAACTCACAGGGTACAGCATTACGACTTGCTAAGATGTATGTGAACGAACTCATGGCTGGTCGCTACGATCCTATGCCTAATGCAACAGCATTCCCTAATCACATTGATGATGGTTACAAAGGTATGCTTGTTGTGCGTAGCGAACTGAAGTCAATGTGTTCTCATCACCATCAGCCTGTTAGTGGTATAGCGTACATTGGTATCATCGCTGCCGAAAAACTTATTGGACTGTCTAAATATACACGTATCGCTCAGTGGTGTGCGAGACGAGGCACATTACAAGAAGAACTGTGCAATGACATTGCTGAAGAAATTGAAAAGGCAACAGGCAGTGAGAACTTGGGTGTTTACATTCAGGCAACACATGGTTGTTGTGAGAACCGTGGTATCATGGCGGGCAGTAGCTTGACACAGACAACGGTACTCAAAGGTAGTTTCTTCAATAACCCTGACACTAAAAAAGAATTCTTTGACAACATTAAATTGCAACAGGAATACTCTTGTAGATGATAAAACCTAATCAACCACAATTTGTAGTAGACCTTGAAACACTAAGCACTCATGCCAATGGGTGTATCGTGTCTATTGGTGCTGTCAAATTCTCACTTGAAGAAGGAATACTTGAGGAGTTTTTTGTGAATGTAGATCCTCAATCTTGTAAAGATGTGGGACTACACTTTGATAAGAATACTATTGAGTGGTGGACAAAACAAAGTAAAGAGGCGCGGGATGCTTGGATGAAAGACCCCGTACCTCTCACTGAGGCACTACATAAGTTTGCTGACTTTTATGAAGTAGGCAATCCTATCTGGGGTTTCGGTGCTAACTTTGATATAAGTATTTTAGAATCAGCTTATTATGCTATTGGGTACGACAAGGATAAAGTCTACGGTGAACACTTGCCATGGAAGTTTTGGGACATCTACTGCCTACGTACATTAGCAAATGTGTTGGGTAAAAAATTAGAAAAGACTGGTGTGAATCACAATGCGTTACATGACGCTATTGCTGAAGCCAAATTAATTATAGAGATATTGAAATCGTGAAATTAGAATATGTAGCCTCAGGCACCTCCTACATGAGGCTGTCAAATCCATCTTTACAAGACCGCCCTAAACTTATTGCTTTGGTCAATAAAGTATTCCATCATTTTTTTGATGAACAACCGGGGCATACTTTTTCGTTGCTATACAACGCATGGGCAGAAAACAACTTCGGCCCTCGCCTAAGTAACTTCAAAGAGTCTATCCATCAGTTACACGCTGACTCAGGCGGACTACAGATGGTGACACTTGCTCACAAAATACCTAAGGGAACTGATATGAATACACTCAGAGAAGAAGTGTATCAGGACCAGAGTAAGTGGGCAGATGTTGGTATGTGTTTTGATGAGATTCCTGTTATTACAACAGGGGCATCAGATAGAAACGACACCTCAAACAGATATTTTGACAGAGCAAATCGTCACACGTATGCTAAACAAACAGCAGAGAATGTCAAGCGACAGATTGAAGTGTTCAAACAAAACGGTAGCGTTTGTAAACCTTTTATGATTTGTCAAGGCGGTGACCTTGAAACTTACCTTGAATGGATTGACACTATACTTGAGACAGTACCCAAAGAAGATCACAATCGTATAGGCGGTGTGGCAATGGGAGGCGCGGCATTGGGTACAGGTCCACTTGAAGATATACAAAAGGCTTTCTTTGCAAGTCAGGTTCCTGTACGAGATGAAACAGGCAAACTACACTTACATATTCTGGGAGTAGGTGCTGTGTCTCGCATGATACCGTATCTTATTTTCTTACAGAACGGTATGTACGGCGATGTTCATGTATCATATGACTCTACTACTCACACACGGGCAGTAGAAACAGGTCTCTATTATATGTTGGGTGAGATTGTCAATGGACATTTCGTATCAGGCGAAGGTAAGACGTTGAAGTATGATAGAGCAAGAGCATCCGACGCTCCTCTTGTAGGTGAAGCACGAGCGTTTGTGCCTAACAGAGAGTATGAGGTTATGTACAATGATATAAAACAATATTGGCCTCTGTCAATGACACTTGAAAAGTTCCATGAAGTATTGAACACACCTTCTATCCCATATCTTGAAACATACGGACAGTTGGATGAATGGTATGAAGGCAGAACAGCAATGTGTTGTGGTAGCATCAAAAACTTTATGTACCAGATTGAAAAGTATACACATGACAAAAAGGCACTCATTAAGTTAGCGGACAAAAAGTATCCTCCCGGTGCGGCCAAAGCTCTATATAATGTTAAAGATGTGGCCACGTTTAACGAATGGATGAATACATGGGCACCTATTTTTAAGGCCAATAAAAAGTCGGCAAGCATCTCACACGTAGCACCATTGGAAAAGCCGTCATTGGAGGCATTGTTTGGATAACTTTATACGGTTAAACTATCAATTTGATGTTGACTTACTCAAACAGGAAGTATATAATGTAAGTAACTTAACTGGTTGGGGTGAAGGACAGATTTGTTTAACACACCCTCCCGGTCAACCTAACTGGTTTCATGGTACCGGGCCTTTAATGGCAAATAAAACATTTACAGAAATGAATCAATTTTTAAATGGACAATATATAGAGACAGTATATAACACTATTAAAAATGATTATCCTATTGGTCGTGTTAGAGCTATGATGTTGCCGGGACAAAAGTGTTTTTCATTACACGCAGATATAACCAAAAGAATTCATTTGCCACTTGAAACAAACGAACAGTGTATGATGATTATTGATAACGAAGTAAAATATATGCCAGCAGACGGCGGGGCTTGGTTGACTAATACTACCAGACCACATACTGCACTAAATGGCAATCTTATGTTTAACAGAATACATTTATTATTTGACTTACTATAGAAAGGAGTATATAATGGACCCAGTAAAAGTTAGAAATGCAATTGTAGAAGTTTCCGATGCCCTGACCCGAGCACAAGCAGAGCGAGAACTTATCCGTGAGATCGTAAAAAAGATACACGATGAAGAAGGACTTGACAAGCGAGTGTTCCGTAAAATGGCTAACGTATATTACCGAGGAAACTTCCAAGACGAGACTGCTCTCAATGAGGAGTTTGAAACTACATTTACTAATGTGATGAGTTAATATATGGCATCTTTGTTTGATACAAAAACAATACCTAACTTTCTATCTGATGATGAAATAGCAGAGTTAGAAGAAATTTGGGCACACCCATCTGTACACACTATAACAGATGAAGGGCCAGATAAACACGCACAACATAATAGCAATTATGTTTTTTTGCGCCAGCCTGAACATAGGCAACGTGTTGCTGAAATTATAGATACCAAAATACATGAGCATTTTCATCCAGATGTTATTGTCGGTGATTGGCACTTACATGATAGTTTGAAACCATACCCTTTACATGGTGATGCTTATGACTACAAAGAAAAGGCTACTTACTTGCCGGATGATGTAGATTATGCTTGGACATTTATAATACCACTTGACACATATAATGCTAATACTGTAATATTTAATGAAAGCTCGCCCGATCTAAAAAATATGGCAGACTGGATTAATGAAAAAAGTCCTCCAAAAAAACATAGCATTACTGATGAGGTATATGAACAGTATCTTACTCACTGTGATAGAATGACTTGCGAACATTTATCTATTGAGGAAATCTTTCCTTGGAACAAAGGTTGGATAAACGGAACTGATAGAAGGCGTATACATTGTAGTGATGATTATAGAAACAGGGGACTAACAGGTAAACGAGGTCTTGTTGCTTGGTCAACAATACCAGCAAAATATACAGGTAAACAATAATGAATATATTTTATCTACACCCTAACACTACTACTTGTGCGCAACACCATTGCGACAAGCACGTGGTCAAGATGATTATAGAGTATGCACAGCTAATGTCTACAGCACACCGTGTACTTGACGGTGATATGTATCAGGACAAAACTAAAAACAATCGCAACATTAAGCGTTGGCGAATGATGAATAGTAAACTTGAGAACACGCTGTACAAAGCATCGCACATTAATCATCCTTCAGGTAAGTGGTGTAGGTTGACAAAGGAAAACTACGGCTACTTGTACAGCCTGTGGATAGAACTTTGTAAAGAATATACTCATAGGTATGGTAGAAAACACTTGACACAAGAGAAGTTAGAACATATACTATGTAAGACACCTAAGAATATGCCGAGTGCAGGTGTCACTACCTTACCACAGGCAATGCCTGATGATGTTAAGATGGCTGATCCTTTAGACGGTTATCGTAACTACTACAGAACATACAAGCGAGACTTCGCTAAGTGGACAAACAGACAAGTACCGGAGTGGTTCAATGCCAGTAAGAAAACGTAATGTATTTATCAAGGTGAGCTTTCAGAAAGAAGGCATACACTGTTACCCTAATGCGCCAGAGGGTGTTGAGTTTCTCAAACACCCTCACCGCCATATATTTCATTTCTATGTGACATTAGAAGTATTCCACGATGACAGGGACGTAGAGTTTATTCTGTTCAAGCGTGAACTTGAGGCACTGTTTGATGAAGGTATTATGGAACTTGATTATAAATCATGTGAAATGCTTGGTCAGGACCTCATGGACTATGTTGAGGCAAACTATCCTAACAGGCAATGCGTGGTTGAAGTATTTGAAGATGATGAAAACGGAGCTATAGTATATAATGCGTAAACTATTTTACATGGGCTTAGAGTCTTATGAGAGCCGCTACACTCTACAATTACAGGAGTGGAATGAACGAGTATTTAAAGAACTCGGTATCGACTATGAGGTTGTACACGGGGTTGAACTTGATAACAGCAAAGCTATTGTAACAGGCAGTGTGCTTGATGCCCATGGTAGAACATATTATAGCTTGGCACAGCACATGACACTGATTCAAAAGATGAAGAACGGTGAAGTGACAAACGAAGACGTAATCTTTTACGAAGATATGTTTACACCCGGACTTGAATGTTTGCCTTATATCATGCAACAATCACCACACAAATATCGACCAAGAGTTTTTCTACGTTTCTTAGCACAGACTACAGATCCAGATGACTTTCTAACACGGGAAGGTATGTTTGATTGGATGCGTAAGTATGAAGAAATGGTTGACCAGTTTGTTGATGGTATCATGGTAGCATCAGAAGAATTTGTAGCACATCTTCGTATTGCAGGATTCAAATGTCCAATCTATGTTACAGGATTGCCTTTCGGTAAGAGTGAAGTGTTAGAAAGAGTATCGCCACTATACCGTAAAAACATTATTGACAGGACGAATAGAGTAGCATATTCTTCTCGCTGGGATGATGAGAAACAACCACACTTTTACATGGACTTGGCTGAAGCATATTATAAGATTGATCCAACAATGGAGTTTGCTATATTCTGCGGTCACCCTGAACTGAAAAGTAATCGTCAGGAGTATGTGGACAGGGCAATGGCTCTACAGTCAGGCAACACAGCAAACTTCAAAGTTTATACTGGACTTAAAAAGAATGATTACTATCATCTATTGGCCGACAGTAAAATACTATTCAACTGTGCGCTACAGGATTGGGTTAGCAATACAGTTAGTGAAGCAGACACTATGGGTTGTTTGACACTGTTCCCAGCATATAGAAGTTTCCCTGAGGTGTTTGCTAACAACCATAATCATATGTACGTGCCTTGGTCTTTGGAAGATGCTTTAGATAAGTTAGAAAAGATGGCATTTAATATTGACAACTACAACACATCTATGTATAATATAGGTATGATAAGTGATTATCAGAACGACACAATCGAAAGAACATTAGACTGTATGATACACGGTCCTCTTAATCAACCATTGTATCGAGATTCTACAACATATCGTAAACACGTAGCAAAGGCAAAGTATGAATAAGAAGGTATTAGTCACAGGCAGTAAAGGATTCATTGGTTATCAAACTTGTTTGCAGTTAGAAGAACAAGGCTTTGAGGTGTTCGGTGTAGACTGGGCAAGTGATTTCACAAAGCCAGGTGTCTGTGTAGATTTTTGTTCGGACACTGTTAGGACTATTCTCAAGGAGAATCAGATCAAAACTGTGATTCACTTTGCTGCTGACCATGAAGTTGGTCGTAGCGTTGAGGAACCATCAGTGTTCTACAATAATAATATTGTGAGCAGTATCAGGTTCCTCGACAAGTGTATTCAGGCAGGGGTTGAGAATTTTATCTTCAGTAGCTCAAGTAGTGTATATGGTGATAACCCAGACTTTCCCACAACGGAGAGAAACAGAAAGGATCCTATGTCACCATATGGTCGTACAAAACATTTCTTTGAGGAAATTCTCAAAGACTATGAACACGCATATGGTATCAAAACATTGTCACTCAGATACTTTAATGCGGCAGGTGCTGACCCATTGAATAGACACGGTTACGAACAGGAAACATATTCACACTTGGTTCCTATACTTGCAAGATGTTTTGGTAGAGGTAACCCATTTACTGTATTCGGTGATGACTACGATACACCAGACGGAACAGCGATACGTGACTATACACACGTATACGATATTGCACAAGCACACATTGATGCGATACATTATTTAGATCGCAATGGCATTTATCAAGTATTCAACATTGGTAAAGGCAACGGAGAAAGTGTATTGGAAGTGATAGATGCTTTCAGAGAATACACAGGTAAGGATATTGAAGTGAACTATGGTGACAGGAGAGAGGGTGACCCAGCAAAAACATTCGCAGCTATCGAACTTGCTATAAATGAATTGCAATGGATTCCTAAATATAATCTCACTGACATTGTAGAACACGCATATAAGTGGGAGAACAGATGAGACATTTTTCAACGAAAACGTATGGGCATGAACGTGGGTTGTCGTGTGTATTCAGACAACCTAATGCCACGCACAGCCATTGTTCACTGCTACACGGTTACTCATTAGGATTCAGCTTTAAGTTTGGCTGTAATATGCTTGATGATAAAAACTGGGTAGTAGACTTTGGTGGCTTGAAAGAACTAAAGGAATGGTTAGAAGATAACTTTGACCATACTTTGGTTGTAGACAAAGACGACCCAGAGATAAAAGAACTTATGTCATTACAAGACAAAGGACTTGCTAAGGTTGTCGTACTACCAGGCGTTGGCTGTGAGAAGTTTGCAGAAGAAGCATTTTGGTATGCCGATTCTGTTGTTAAGAATCTAACAAATGGTAGATGTTATTGTGTGTCGTGTGAAGTAAGGGAACACGGTGCTAACTCTGCTATCTATGAGCGTTAATGAAGATAGCTTTAGTGACCGACTTGCATTTCGGTGCGAGAGGAGACTCGCTACAGTTTGATGCTTACTTCCGAAAGTTTTATGAAGAAACTTTTTTCCCTTACTTGGAAGAACACGGTATCAAAACTATCTTTGACCTCGGAGATACCTTTGACAGACGCAAATATATAAACTATAATAGTTTAAAAAGCTGTAAAGAATATTTTTTTGATAAGGCACGAGACTTAGGTATTGATATTCATATGATACCGGGTAACCATGACACTTATTTTAAAAATACAAATGAAGTAAACTCACCTAATTTATTATTGAGAGAATATGACAATGTTTACCTCTATGAAGAACCAACTGAAGTTACTATGGGAAAGACTACAATCCTTCTCCTCCCTTGGATCTGCACAGACAATTATGAGCGAAGCATGGACATGGTTAACGGAACTCGGGCAACGGTGTGCTTCGGTCACTTCGAGTTCTCAGGCTACCAGATGTATCGTGGGACTGCTAACCCTCACGGTATGGATCCTGGCCTTTTCAGTAATTTTCAGCGTGTTGTTAGTGGTCACTTTCATCACCGCCACAGCCGAGGCAATATCACATACATGGGGAACCCGTATGAAATAACTTGGTCGGATTATGATGACCCACGAGGGTTTGCTGTATTTGATTGTGACAATCAGGAGTTAAGTTATGTTGACAACCCGAATCAAATGTTTGCTAAGATATATTATGATGACTCTGACGATGGTTCCTTGGGAGTATACAATAATTTTGATTATAACTCTGTACGGGGTAAGTGTGTAAGACTTATTGTTGTAAAGAAAACAAACGTGTCTCTCTTTGAAAAGTTCCTTGACAATCTTTATAATCAAGAACTGATTGAATTAAAAATCATTGAAGACCTATCAGAGTTTGAAGATGAAGCAGTGGGTGACGATGTAAACTTAGAAGATACAATGACACTGCTAAAAGAATATGTAGACGGCATAGAACTTGACGTTGATAAAGTTAAGCTGAAAACAATGTTGCAGTCGCTATATGTTGAGGCACAGGATGCTGTATAGTCCTACTTTGGAAGTAGTCGAGGAAGATATACCTGACGAAGCATATTTGTCCTATTATGAACCAGGTATGTTTTGGACCTTTGATGAAGCAGAAATAAATTCTCACGGTTATAGAACACATGAATTGGTAGAGGATACTACGAGCATCATGTGTCTTGGTTGTAGTGCAACAATAGGAATTGGTGCAGAGATTGGAACAAGATGGACAGATGTTCTCGGTGATTTGCTTGAGTGTAAGTCATATAATTTAGGTTTGGTTGGTGGTAGTATGGACGGAACTTATCGTATACTAAAAACATGGTTACCTAAATTAAAATCTAAAGCAGTATTTATTTTGTTGCCTCGCAATCCACGTAGAGAGTTTTATGATGAGGATCAGAAAAAATTTGTTCCTATAGGTCCTTGGAAACCTAAACCACATGATAAGAATTTTGTTATGCCGAAATGGGACATACCTAAATCTAATTTAGATACAATTCTTAATATACATATGTGTGTGGATGCAATAAACAATGTAGCCAGAGAATATAATACTCCTATTTTCTTTTTGGATTGTGACCCTCATTATAAAGGACACCTTGATCTATCAAGTGATGCTCTGCACCCTGGTACTGAATCACACAAACAGTGGGCAAAAATATTTTATGATAAAATTCAAAATAATTAGATGGAAAAACTTTCTGTCAACAGGCAATGCCTTTACAGAAATAAAGTTAGACAGAAGCCCCAGTACCCTTATTGTTGGGGAGAATGGTTCGGGCAAGTCAACACTGCTTGATGCTATCACGTTTGCCCTGTTTAACAAACCTTTCCGAAATATCTCAAAGCCTCAGTTAATAAACTCTATCAACAAAAAGAAACTGTTGGTAGAGGTTGAGTTTACGATAGGTAAAACAGAATACCTTGTACGTAGAGGCAGTCTCCCAGGCATCTTTGAGATAGAAATTGATGGTAGTATGGTAGATCAAAATGCCAGTGTACGTGACTATCAAAAACATCTTGAAGAAAACATACTGAAGCTAAACTATAAGTCCTTTACACAGATTGTGATACTTGGCAGTGCCTCGTTCACGCCTTTCATGCAATTACCTTTAGGACAACGCAGAGAAATCATAGAGGACATCTTAGACATAAGTATATTTACAAGGATGAAGGAAGTCCTCAAAGAAAAAGTTACAGAGTTAAAGGACAAACTTAGATTTATTGAAGGTGAAATTACAGTAGTAAAAGAGAAAGGCAAAGTACAGCGTTCTTATATTGAAACTTTACAAACTGATAAACAGGAAAAACTAAACAAGATACAAGGAGAGATAGATGCAACACAATCAAAGATTGAGAAACTTACAGCGGACTCAAATGCTTGCACAGCAGCGAAGGAGAGTTTGGGCTCTGTTGAATCAAAAAAACAAAAACTGGAAACCCTCAAATCCGAGTTTGATAGAAAAATTAGAGACGCCAAACGAGAGTTAGATTTCTATCATAACAATGATGACTGTCCTACTTGTAAGCAAGGCATACCACATGACTTCAAAGCAAGTATGTCAGAAGAAAAGTTGGATAGGATTGATGAACTTGAAAAAGGACAAGTAGAACTTGATGCTAAGTGGGAAGAAGTTGATGCTTTGTATGAACAATACTTAGAAATCAATCAAAAGATCTTAGAAACAAATAATCTACTTATCGCTGAACAGACTTTGTTACAGCGGTTGATACTTGAGAAATCTGAAACAGAAAACAAGATAGGTGACATTGAAAAAGAAACTGCTAAATTAAAAGAGATTGCTAAAGATCTTATGGGCAAAACTGAACAACGGGATACCTACAAAGAAGAACAGCAGTATCATCAGGTAGCAGAACATCTGTTAAAAGATTCAGGTATCAAAACAAAAATTATCCGTCAGTATTTGCCGGTCATAAATAAGTTAGTAAATAGATATTTAACAGCTATGGACTTCTTTGTACAGTTTGATCTTGATGAAACATTCAAAGAAACAATAAAGTCAAGGCACAGAGACAAGTTTAGTTACGCATCATTCAGCGAAGGTGAGAAGCAACGTATTGACTTAGCACTTGTATTTACTTGGCGAACCATTGCTAAGATGAAGAACAGTGCGAGTACAAACCTTTTGCTACTTGATGAGGTGTTTGATAGCTCGTTAGATGTTAATGGGACTGACTATGTTATGCAGTTACTAAATACTATAGGTGAAGATACAAATGTATTTGTAATCTCACACAAAGGCGATCAACTGTTTGACAAATTTAGAAGTCAGATAAAATTTGAAAAGAAAAACAATTACTCGGTGATGACATAATGAGAAATTTAGAACTACTCCCCTTTGGTGATCCTAAACTTAAAGTACCACCTATTGAATTTGATTTTAATGGTGACGAGGATCCGATAGAATTGAAAAAAGATTTATTAGCTGCCATGTATAAATCAGGCGGGGTTGGGTTGTCAGCAAATCAAGTAGGATTAACTTGTAAAGTTTTTGTAATAGGAGGTCAGGGGGTAGACACCAAGATTGTGTTTAATCCTGAATTATTAAATGTATCAGATGAACAGGTTACAATGAAAGAAGGGTGCTTGTCTTATCCAGGGCTTTGGTTGATGATTAAAAGGCCTCGAGGTGCTATATTCAAGTATCACAATGAAAAGGGTGAAGAAGTAATAGAAGAATTCAAAGGAATTCCTGCGAGAATTATGTTACACGAATATGACCATATGCTTGGACAAAATTTCACTATGAGAGCATCTGGATTTAAAATACAAAGAGCCTTAGAACAATTAGATAAAAAAGTAAAAAGGTATAAAAAGAATGGCTTACTCAGATAAGGTATTAGATCATTATGAGAATCCACGTAACGTAGGCAAATGGGATCCTGCAGACGATATAGGCACAGGTATGGTAGGTGCCCCAGCTTGCGGTGACGTAATGCGCTTGCAAATTAAAGTAGAGAATGATATAATTACTGATGCTAAATTTAAAACATATGGATGTGGTAGCGCAATAGCATCAAGCTCTTTAGTCACCGAATGGGTAAAGGGAAGAACTTTAGATCAAGCTATGGAAATTAAGAATACAGACTTGGCAGAAGAACTTGCACTGCCTCCTGTTAAAATACATTGTAGTGTGTTAGCAGAAGATGCTATTAGGGCAGCAATAGCAGACTACAAAGAGAAAAACAAGTAATGTACATTTGTATTTGCAATGCCGTCAAAGAAGGAGATAAAGATCGTTATCATTTGATCGGAACTAATTGTGGCAAGTGTATACAAAAAGAGGAAAAGAAAAATGTCTGATGATATTTTCGATTTTGGTTTCACTGCTGTAGATGACATACCGGCAAATGAAACACAATCACAGCCATTAGTTGCGCAAGTAGATGACGCACAGCTTCAGACCATATTAGATAAGTTAGAAAGATTAGAAGGTTTAATTATGACTTCTGACAATTCTGATATGATAAACGAGCACCGCTCTCTGGTACAAGCAGACGTGGTTGCAAAGTTAAAGCAGGTAGAGGACCTAATCTTACCTCTACTGTATAACCTTCAGAAGAACCCTGAGAAGGATTATATCCATTGGCCCAATAGAACGGCTATCATAGATAAACAAGTAGAAAAAATCAAAGCAGTTACAAGATACTACGATAGCGTATAGGAGCAGTTATGAGTGAAGTGAAAACAGGCGTAGAGCCTATTGTAGAAGGTGTATTTACTCGTCCCACGGGCAATGTATATGACTTTTATTTAAACGGTAACATTGACGGCCCTGATAATTATGTTGCTTGGAATCATATTATACGAACTGCAAGTCAGAGTGATGTAATCTATTTACATATAAACTGCTATGGCGGTGATGTTATGACAGCAGTACAGTTAATGAGAGTGATGGCAGAATCTCAAGCACAGATAATTGCCTCAGTAGAAGGAGCTTGTATGTCAGCTGCTACCTTCTTGTTTCTTATTGCTGATAGTTTTGAAATTAGTGAGCATAGTATGTTCATGTTCCATAACTATTCAGGTTTCTCATTCGGTAAAGGCAATGAAATGAGAGAACAAATCAACCATGAGGACAAGTGGAGTAAACATCTGCTTGAATCTATCTACAAGGATTTCTTTACAGACAAAGAGATTGCAGAAATATCAAATGGCCGAGACTATTGGATGGCCCCTGATGAAGTACAGAAGCGACTTGAGGCCAGACAGAAAATTTATGAAGCAGAACAAAGTAAGCCAAAACGAGCGGCCAGAAAAAAGTCTTGACATTACACAAATAAGATGTAATACTATAAGAACAATATAGGAGAAACATATGAAAAAGTTTATGTGTGCAACAACATTTTTTATGGTTGGGTTTGTTTCAGGCGGAACTTATGGCCAAGAGGTCGTAGAGTTTGTTAGAGCTGAACCTAACATGGTATATGAGACAGTGGAAGTCTGTACAACCCGCCAGGTTGTGAAACAAAATCCAGATGTGAATATCATAGGGGCTATTGCTGGCGGCCTAATAGGCAATCAAGTCGGCGGTGGTAATGGTAAGACAGCAGCCACAGCAGTTGGCGCTGTCATAGGCTCCCGTGTAGGCACTAATCAGGGCTCACGTATTGTTGAGGAAGTCAATTGTTTCCCTGAGACTCGCCAAGTACAGCGTGGCGAAAAGGTCACTTTCCGTTACAACGGCAAGGTTTTCACGCAAGTTATTGATTAATAACGAAAAATAAAAGCCCTTATAGATCAAGCACTTAACGTAAGTCATTGATTTGTAAGGGCTTTAATGTCTTGACTTTTCCTGAAAAGGCTGTATAATATAGCATATAAACAATGAAAAAACGGTTGTGAGGACTGTAAATATGCAAATTCAACAAAAATCACTATTAGCTAAACTACTTGCTACTGAAAATATTACAGTAGAAGTTAAGGCAGATCTGCCTACCGCAGCATTCGATCCTATTTCCCGTACAATGTACATTCCGAAATGGAAAGATATGCCTACTTCAATGCAGGATCTTCTTATAGGTCACGAGGTCGGTCACGCCTTCGAGACCCCAGCAGAAGGTTGGCATGATGCGGTATGTGAGGATCGTACTCTCAAGGGTTTCCTCAATGTTATCGAGGACGCACGTATCGAGCGCAAAGTCAAAGCACGTTATCCCGGTCTGGTCCGTAGCTTTTATGCAGGCTACCGTGAATTATTCGAGCGTGACTTTTTCGGTGTCAAAGATGTAGACGTAAACAAGCTGCCTCTTATTGACCGTATCAACTTACACTTCAAGATCGGTTCATTCCTCAATGTTCAATTCTCAGACTCCGAGCAGTCTTTTGTAGACCGTTGTGCGACTACTGAATCCTGGGATGAGGTTGAGGCACTTGCCCGTGAATTACATGGCAAGGCACAGGAAACTGCCGAGGAAGATGTTGAGCAGCTGATGGAAGACTTCGCTCCACAGTCAGGCGACAGCGATATGGGCATGGAAGGCGATATGTCAGGCTGGGAGCAGACTGAATCCGAAGATACTTCCGAAGACGAAGGCGGTTCAGCTGCTGGTAACACTGGCGAGGAGACCGATGAGGACTCAGATAACGAATCACAGGGCGCTGGTTCATCCGAAGATGACGATGATTCAGTCGGCGACACGATAGAAGATGAGGATGAGCCCGAAGCTCCTAAGGCAGTACAGGACTTTGCTGACAACGGCGGTGTTGGTTCAATTACTGATAACGCATTCCGTGAGAACGAGGACAAGCTCCTTGACAATTCAAAATCTAAGGAATTCGTTTATATCAATGTACCCACTAAGATTAATTTGGCCGACGTTATTGTACAGCCTAAAGAAGTTTACAAGTGGGATGCAATGGAAGTAGGCTATACCGCTGAACCTCAAAATCCTAAGGCTGTCGGTGACCGTTTGTACAAGGATTTCATTGCTAAGAACAGCAAGACTATTAATCAGATGGTTTCATCCTTCGAGATGAAGCG